>Ga0307479_10001002_pt1 | contig 25552 bp, 23 predicted proteins | sample atmos_gasesECM4C_FD_203743 | JGI IMG/M metagenome (GOLD analysis project Ga0307479, IMG submission 203743) | Hardwood forest soil microbial communities from Morgan-Monroe State Forest, Indiana, United States - atmos_gasesECM4C_515 | ecosystem: Environmental > Terrestrial > Soil > Temperate... | reverse complement strand
AGCGTCAGCACGACGCTGAGCAGCAGGCCGGTCGCGATCGGAAAGTAGAAGTGGACGTTGCCGCGGTCGACCGAGATGTCGCCGGGTAACTTCCCGAGAAAAGGGATGCGCAGCCCGAGCGCGAGGAAAAGGCCAAGGACCACCACGACCACGCCCACGATGACGAGCAGCTTGCCGAGCTCGGCCACGCTTTCATGGTACGGCCCGATCTACACCGAACACCGACGACCGGATCGCGAGTTGGTTAGAACCCGATCCAGCCGATCGCCTGCTCGATCTGGGCCTGCTGCACGCCCGCGATCCGGACACCGTCGATCACTGTGAGCGGTACCTCTTTGACGTCGATATCGAAGTTGCGCAGGTCCGTCCCATCGAGCTTGCCGTCGGCGCAAATGTGCTCCTGGAACGCGACTCCGCGGTCCGCCAGGATCTCCTTGATCAGCCGGCTGCTCTCGCAGTCGGGTCGGGTGTAAACGATGACTTCCATCTCGCCCTCTTGCCGCCGATGTGCTCCCGCTCGCCCGTCGGTTGACACATCACTTGATATCGCGCCTATACGAAGGCTATAGCAACGCTATCAAGGAAATTGGTATTTGTCCAATTCTTTTCTCCGATCGGATCGATAGATAGGCTCGATATCAAATCCCGGTTGACAGGCGCGCCGGACGCCCCTACACTTACCGGGACCTTCGTCCTTTAACCCGGTCCAGCGAGACCGAAAGGAGAGTCCGATGCGCGACACCCTGGCCGCTCCGCCCGCCCGGACGCAGGCCTCCCTCCGTCACCTGACCGAGCCCAAGCTGCTCGATCGTCCGCTGGTCGAGCGCCTGCTCCAGGCCGCCTCGGAATTCGAGGCCGGCGTCGGCAACCGGGATCGCCTGCGGGGCCGGCTGCTGGCGACCCTCTTCTACGAACCCAGTACCCGGACTCGGTTCTCCTTTGAGGCGGCGATGCTACGACTCGGTGGCCAGGTGCTCAGCGCCGAAGGTGCCGGTCAGGCGTCATCGGCCGCCAAGGGCGAGTCCCTGGAAGACACGATCCGCGTGGTCAGCGGATACGCCGACGCCATCGTGCTGCGCCATCCCGAGATCGGCTCCGCCGGCCGAGCCGCACGAGTCGCCACGGTTCCGGTGATCAACGCCGGCGATGGAGCCGGTCATCATCCGACCCAGGCGCTACTCGACCTCTACACCATCAAAAAGGAGCTCGGACGCCTCGACCATCTGCGAGTCGGGCTGGCTGGCGACCTGCGCCATGGGCGCACCGCCCGCTCCCTCGCCCAGATGCTGGCGAAATTTCCTGACAACGAGCTGATCCTGGTGGCGCCACTCGGGCTCGAGCTGGGGGACGACGCGCGTGGCGGTATCGATGCCAACCGGATTCACGAAACCGACGATCTTGCCGATGCCCTGCCACGTCTCGATGTCCTCTACCAGACCCGGATCCAGGCGGAGCGCTTCGCGACGGCCGAGGAATACGCCCGCTACCGAGGGATCTATGTCGTCACCCCTGAGCTGATGCGTCGCCTGCCCGAGCAGGCGATCCTGATGCATCCACTGCCGCGCGTTGGAGAAATCGATCCGGCGGTCGACGCAGATCCGCGGGCGGCCTATTTCCGGCAGGCCTGCAACGGGCTCTGGGTGCGGATGGCCGTGCTCGATTGGACAATGGCGGCCTGATGGTGCAGACGCCTCCGCTCAAGGCCGTCATCCTCGACGCCGATGGGGTGCGCCGCGCCTGGCGCCGCATCGCCCACGAGGTCGTCGAGCGCCAGCCCGGTCTGGCACAGTTGAGCCTGCTCGGCATCGTAACCCGCGGCTTGCCGCTCGCCGAGCGGCTGGCGGCTACCCTCGAGGAGCTCGAAGGCGTCCGGGTTCCGGTCCTGGCCCTCGATGTCCGGGCCTATCGCGACGACCTTCCGCGGGCGGCCGCCGCGCCGATACCGTCGCTGCCCGCCGCCGCCGTCGACGGCCGGCCGGTACTGCTCGTCGACGACGTGCTATTCAACGGCCGAACGGTGCGGGCCGCCATCGATGCGGTGATCGCAGCCGGCCGGCCGACCCAGATCCAGCTGGCGGTGCTGGTCGACCGCGGTCATCGCGAGCTTCCCATCCGCCCCGACTACATCGGGAAGAACGTGCCGACCTCGCGCCAGGAATGGGTGGACGTCCACCTGCGGGAGCTCGATGGTGAGGACGCGGTTCGCATTCTAGAAAGGCCGCAGCGCTGATGCGTCTACGTCATGTCCGGCTGCTCGATGCCCGGGGGCTCTCCTATCCGCAGACGGTCGAAATCCCTGCCGGCGGTGCCGAGGAACGCGACGCCACCGGGCTCATCCTTTCCCCTGGCTGGCTCGACCTGCATGCCCACCTGCGCGACCCTGGATTCCCTGAGAAGGAAACGCTCAGCTCGGGGGCCGCCAGCGCCGCGTTCGGCGGCTTCACGCATGTGGTCGCGATGGCGAATACCATGCCAGTGACCGACCAACCGGATCGGGTCCGTGACCTGGTCACGCGCGCCGCCGATCTCCCGATTCGGGTCAGTGTCGTCGGCGCGGTCACCATCGGGCTCGAGGGGCGCACCCTCACCGATGCCATGGCGCTGAAGGCAGCCGGCGCGGTCGCCCTCTCGGACGACGGCCGCCACCTGATGGATGGCGATACGCTGGCGCGTGCGCTGCGAGCCGCGGCGCGCGCCGGGCTGCCGGTCCTTATCCATGCCCAGGCCGAGCATCTGGGCCGCGGTCCGCAGGCCGAAGCCGCCGCCGTGCAAGATGCCCTCGACAGCCTGGCGCAAGCTCCTGGGGCGCGACTCCATATCCAGCACGTCAGTACCCAGGCCGCGGTGGAGCTGATCCGCGCGGCGAAGGAGCAGGGGATGCCGGTGACGGCGGAGGTGACGCCGCATCATCTGGCGCTGACGGCCGGCGACGTCGCGCCGCTGGGACCCTTCGGCAATGTCAGCCCGCCCTTGCGAACTGCGGATGATCGCGACGCGCTCGTTAAGGCGCTGAGCCGTGGGGTCATCGATGTGATCGCCACCGATCATGCCCCCCACGAGCTGCCGGCCAAGGCGGCAGGCGCCAACGGATTTCACGGCTTCGAGACCGCACTGGCCGTCCTGCTCGGCCTCGACCTCGATCCGCGTGTTCTCTACCGCGCATGCGTCGAGCGGCCGCGCCAGATCATCGATCAATCGATCGACGATGAGTGGATCCTGATCGACCCCGACCGTGAATGGACCGTCGACCCGAGCTCATTCAAGAGCCGTGGCAAGAACACGCCATTTGAGGGCCGGCGGATGCGCGGGCGGATCGTGATGACGGTGTGCCGCGGGCAGATCATCGTCGAGCGGATGCTGCAACGTGTCTGACGAGCTGGCCCTCGTCCTCGAGGATGGCTTCACCTTGCTTGGTGAGCAGGGCGGCCAGGCAGCGCGGGCCAGCGGTGAGATCGTCATCAACACCTGCATGACGGGATACCAGGAGGTCCTCTCCGACCCGTCCTACGCCGGCCAGATGGTGGTCATGACCTATCCGCTCATCGGGAATTACGGGGCGACCCCGGACTTCCTCGAATCCGGTCGGCCCTGGGCGCGGGCGTTGATCACCCGCCAGCTCAGCGCGTTTCAGCAGCACTGGCGCGGCCACCACTCCTTCATGGAATGGCTGGACGGCTACGGCATTCCGATCCTGACCGGCTGTGACAGCCGGCGGCTGGCGCGACACCTGCGAGGGACCGGCGCGCAGCGAGCCATCATCGGCCCGCGTGACGAGCTCTCCGCGTTGCTCGAGCGGGTATCTCGGGTGACGCCGCTCGAGGAACAGGACCTCGTTCGCCAGGTGTCCGAGGGATTCGCCGACGTCGTCGAGCCCATCGATCCGGCGCTCGCCGGACGCGCGTTCCGTCAGTGGCCGGAGCTGCGGGTGGTGATGGTGGACTACGGGGTCAAGCGCAACATCCTGCGATCCCTGCGCGCGCGCGGCGTTGTCGTCGACGTCGTGCCCTACGACAGCGACCTCGACATGATCCTGGCTCGTCGCCCGGACGCGGTCGTGCTCTCGAACGGGCCCGGCGATCCGTCGCAACTGCAATCGGCCGTGGCGACGACGCGAGAGCTGATCGGGCGCGTGCCGGTTCTCGGCATCTGTCTCGGTCATCAACTCCTCGGCCAGGCGGCGGGCGCTTGCACGCGGCGCCTGCCCTTTGGGCACCACGGCGGCAATCACCCGGTGCTCGACTTGCGGACAGGCCGAGTCACCATGACGTCGCAGAATCACGAATTCGAGGTCGACGCGGAAAGCCTGCCGGCGAGCAGCGGCTTTCGGGTCAGTCATCGCAACTTGCATGACGGCTCGGTCGAAGGTTTGGTCCACGACCACCTGCCGGTCCGCTCGGTGCAGTTTCATCCGGAGGGTGCACCAGGTCCACAGGACAACCAGATGGTCTTCGATGAGTTCCTCGACCTGGTTGCGGGCCGGGAACCCGGGCCCATCGAGGTGCGTCAGCCGGTGCGCCGTCCGGCCAGCGTCCTCGTCATCGGATCCGGTCCAATCGTGATTGGTCAGGCCGCCGAGTTCGACTATGCGGGAACGCAGGCATGCAAGGCGCTGCGCGAGGAGGGGGTGCGCACCATCCTGGTGAACTCCAACCCGGCGACCATCATGACCGATGAGGGAATCGCGGACCGGGTCTACATCGAGCCGCTGACGCTGGATTCGGTCGCGGCGATCATCGAACGGGAGCGACCGGATGGGCTGCTGCCGACCCTGGGCGGCCAGACCGGTCTCAACCTGGCGGTGGCGCTCGCCGACGCCGGCGTCCTCGAACGCTGCGAGGTGCGCGTGCTCGGCACGCCGCTCGAAGCAATCCGAGAGGCGGAGGATCGGGAGGCCTTCAAGTCGGTGCTTCTGCGGATCGGCGAGCCGGTCCCAGACAGCCGCACCGTCACGACGGTCGAGGCGGCCCAGGAATTTGCCGCCTCCATCGGGTTTCCATTGGTGGTGCGACCGGCCTATACGCTCGGCGGCACCGGCGGTGGGATGGCCGGCAGCCCGTTGGAGCTCGAAGCCGTGGTCCGTGAAGGTCTCGCCGCGAGTCCCATCCGGCAAGTCCTGGTGGAGCGCGCCCTCACCGGCTGGAAAGAGATCGAGTACGAGGTGATGCGAGACGCGAACGACACCTGCATCGCCGTGTGCAACATGGAGAACCTCGACCCGATGGGGGTCCACACCGGTGACAGCATCGTGGTCGCGCCCAGCCAGACGCTCTCGGACCGGCAGTACCAGATGCTCCGTTCCGCGGCCTTGCGGATCATCCGGGCGCTGCGGATCGAGGGCGGCTGTAACGTTCAGTTCGCCCTCGACCCAGCGTCGGACGCCTACTACGTCATCGAGGTCAACCCGCGGGTGAGTCGGTCGTCGGCGCTGGCGTCGAAGGCCACCGGGTATCCGATCGCCCGGGTCGCCGCCAAGATCGCGGCTGGGCGAGGACTCCATGAGATTTCGAATGCGGTCACCGGGAAGACCAGCGCGGCCTTCGAGCCGGCCCTCGATTACTGCGTGGTGAAGATTCCGCGCTGGCCCTTCGACAAGTTCCCGGCCGCGGATCGCACGCTTGGCACCCAGATGAAGTCCACCGGGGAGGTTATGGCGATCGAGCGCACCTTCGAGGCGGCTCTGAGCAAGGCGCTGCGAGCGCTGGAGCAGCGCCTGCCCGACGCGTCGCAGCTGCGCGGCCGCCCCGATCTGCTGCATCAGGCCAACGACCGCCGCCTGATGGCGGCGATGCAGGCGCTGCGGGATGGGACGTCGCAGGACGAGGTCGCCGTTGCGACCGGCTACGCCCCCTGGTTCGTTGACCGCCTCGCCTACCTCACCGGACTCGAGGCTGAACTCGCGCAATTTCCCTCGCCCGCTCGCGGGGGAGCGCTCCTGCGCCGCGCGAAGCGCGCCGGTCTCGACGACGGGCGGATCGCCGAGCTCAGTGGCGGCGGTGTACCCATCGCGCTGCTGGAGCCTACCTACCGCCAGGTCGATACCTGCGCCGCGGAGTTCGAGGCGGTGACGCCCTACTACTACGGCACCTACGAGGACGAGGACGAGATCATCCACCGCGGGAATTCCGCCGTCGCCGTCATCGGCTCGGGGCCGATCCGAATCGGCCAGGGCATCGAGTTCGATTACTGCAGCGTGCACGCCTCGGCCGCCATCCAGGAAGCGGGTTTCGACAGCGTGCTCATCAATAGCAATCCCGAAACGGTCAGCACCGACTTCGATGCGTCGACCCGCCTCTATTTCGAGCCGCTCGACATCGAGGGCGTGCGCAACGTCCTCCGCCGGGATCCTGTGGTCGGGGTGGTCGTCCAGTTCGGCGGCCAGACGGGGCTGAACCTGGCGGATGCCCTCGCCGAAGGCGGGGCGCGCATCCTGGGATCCTCTGTCGACACCATCGACCTTGCCGAGGATCGTCGCCGCTGCGAGCGGCTGCTGCGCGAGCACGGTATTCCCCAGTCTCCGGGCGGTTCCGCCACCAGCGTCGACGACGCCGTCCAGATCGCCGCGCGCGTCGGATACCCGGTACTGGTGCGACCGTCGTACGTGCTGGGCGGGCGCGGCATGGAGATCGTCCATTCTCCCGTCGACCTGCGGCGTTACATCGAAGCCGCCGTGGCATTTGGCATTCGCGGTCCGATCCTTGTGGACAAGTACCTGCTCGGGCGCGAGCTGGACGTGGATGCGGTGTGCGACGGCGAGGCAGTCCTGATTCCCGGCATCCTCGAGCACATCGAGCGCGCCGGCATTCACTCCGGGGACTCGTTCGCCGTCTATCCGCCGATCACCCTAACCGCGGAAGAGACGGTGCGCGTCGTGGAGTCGACCACGCTGATCGCCCGGCTGGTCCGAGCCGTGGGAGTGATCAACATCCAGTTCGTCATCCGCGATGGCGTTCCCCACGTTCTGGAGGTGAATCCCCGAGCCAGCCGGACGGTGCCCTTCCTCACCAAGGTGACCGGCGTGCCGATGGTCCGGCTCGCCACCAATGCGGCGCTCGGCCGTTCGCTCGCGGACCAGGGGTTCAGTCGCGGGCTTCAACCCAACCGGCCGCTGTTTGCGGTGAAGGCCCCCGTCTTTTCGATGGCGAAGCTGCCCGCGGTCGACGCGGTGCTTGGTCCCGAAATGAAGTCGACCGGTGAAGCGATGGGCATCGCCGCTGACCTGGCCACGGCGCTGTACAAAGCCTTTCTCTCGACCATGCAGGAACTGCCCCCGGATGGCGCGGCGCTCTGCTCGATCGCGGATGCGGACAAGAGCGAAGCCTTGCCGATCCTGCGCGGTCTCCATGGGATCGGCATCACGCTGTATGCGACCAGCGGGACCGCGGCATTCCTCCGCGAATCCGGAATTCCGGCTGTCTTGGTGCACAAGCTTCGGGACGGCCATCCCAACGTCGTCGACGTGATCCACTCGGGGCAGGTGCAGCTGGTCGTCAACACGGTGTCGACAGCCGCGCCGATGGCCGAGAACGGCGCGGGCGCCCCGCTGCGTGACGGCTACGAAATCCGGCGCGCCTCAGTCGAGCGGCGTATTCCCTGCCTCACCTCGCTCGACACCGCCCGCGCCCTCGTCCAAGCGTTGCGCGCCTGGCGTCGCGAGCACCGATCGCACGTCGCGGTGCTCAGCGAGTACGTCGGTGCCGCCGTGGCAGAGGTAGCGCGGACGTGACCGTCGCCCTGGCGCCGGGCGTGGTGGTCGGGCGTTCAGAACCCATGCGTGGCGCCACCGAGCTGGTCATCCATCACCCGCCATCCGCTTGCGCGTTGCGGCCAGGTCAGTTCTTTCAACTGGCCGTCGGTGCTCCACATACGATCTTGCGCCGGCCCTACAGCGCCGCCTGGGCCGAGCCCGCCAGCGGCCGGATCGGCTTCATCTTCAACGTGGTTGGGGCGGGAAGCGCCTGGTTGGCGAACCGGCACGAGGGACACGAGGTGGATCTGCTCGGCCCCCTCGGCAAGGGTTTCGAGCTGGACGGCGGCGTCCCGGCCATCGTGGTTGCCGGCGGTCTCGGTGTCGCCGTCTTCCCGGGTGTCGTGCAGGCGCTGCTTGCCCGTGGTCGACACGCGACCGTGCTGCTGGGGGCTCGCACGGCCGACCAGCTGCTGCCATCGGATCGATTCGTCGGCGCCGAGGTAAAGGTCGCCACGGATGACGGCACCGCCGGCCACCACGGCTCCGTCGTCGACCTCATTCGTGAAGGGAGCGTCGACCTCTTTGCCTGCGGCCCCACCCCCATGCTGCGGGCGCTGATGCAAACGGCTCGACGCATCGAGCTCCCGCTCTCATCCATCCAGGTCGCGCTCGAGACGCCGATGGGCTGCGGAGTCGGAACCTGCCTTGGATGTGCGGCGCCGCGAGCCGATGGTGGCTATCTCCTCACCTGTCAGGATGGACCCTGCCTGCGCGCCGATCGGATTGATTGGAACAAAATGACGGACGCGTTTCATGGCTGACCGGCTCGACCTCGAGGTCGACCTTGGCCGTGGCCTGCGCCTGCGCAGCCCGGTAATGGTGGCCTCCGGGACGTTCGGGTACGGGTTCGATGCCCCGCTGGTTGACCGCTCCGCACTTGGGGCGATCGTGACGAAAGGGACCACCCCCCGGCCGCGGGAGGGAAATGCCCCGACCCGGATCGCCGAGACGCCGTCGGGGATGCTGAACGCCATCGGGTTGCAGAATCCCGGGTCCGAGCGCGTGGCGCGCGAATATGCGCCGCAGTGGGCGACCTGGGACGTGCCCGTAATCGTCAACGTCGCGGGCGATTCGGTCGCGGACTACGTCGAGGTGGCTCGAAGCCTGGATGGGGTTTCTGGTGTTGCCGGCCTCGAGTTGAATATCTCGTGCCCGAATGTCGCGAACGGGCTGCAGTTCGGGCTCGACCCGCGGCTCGCGGGAGACCTCACCGCGGCCGTCCGACGCGCCACCCGGCTGCCCCTGATCATCAAGCTGACGCCGAACGTCACGGACATCGTGGCGGTGGGTCGTGCCGTCGAAGCTGCTGGCGCCGACGCGGTTTCCGCCATCAATACCTTTGTCGGGATGGCGATCGATGTTCGCCAGCGGCGCCCCATTCTCTCTCGAGGAAGCGGCGGCGTCAGCGGCCCGGCCATCAAGCCCCTGGCGTTACACGCCGTGTGGCAGCTGAGCGCTGAGCTCGGCATCCCGGTGATCGGCCTCGGGGGGATCATGACCACATCCGATGCGCTGGAGTTCTTGCTGGCCGGGGCGGTCGCGGTTCAGCTGGGGACGGTCAATTACGTGCGCCCGCAATCGGCCCGCGAGGTTCACGATGGCATTGCGGCCTACCTGCATGAGCACGAGTTCGACGACCTGCGGGCGCTGCCGATCCGTGGCGCGCGCGTGACGGCCAATGCCTGAGCTCGATCGCCAATCGATCGCGCGGCGGGCCTTCGAGTCGGCGGGGGCGTTCCTGCGCGGACACTTTGTCTACACCAGCGGCCGGCACGGGGCCGACTATCTGGAAAAGTTCCGGATCCTGGAGGACCCGAGGGCCACGACGGCGCTCGCCGCGTTGATCGCCGAGCGCTTCGCCCCGGATCGGCCGGAGCTGGTTGCCGGGCCGACAACCGGCGGCATCATTCTGGCGTACGAGGTCGCCCGCCAGCTCCGCGTCGACGCCGTCTATGTCGAGCGAGGCGAGGGAACCAGCCGCGTCCTCCGCCGCGGCTTCGAGATCCCGCCCGGAGCCCGGGTGCTCGTGGTCGATGACGTCGTCACGACCGGCGGCTCGCTCCTCGAGACCAGGGCCTGCATCAAGCGAGCGGGCGGTGATGTCATCGGCATCGGGGTGCTGGCCGATCGCACAGGCGGCCGAACGGAAGCCGGTGTTCCCTTCTTCGCCTGTCTGATCGTCGACTTTCCTTCCTATCCGCCCGAAGCGTGTCCCCTTTGCGCCGCCGGGGTTCCGGTTGCCGCGCCCCGCGGCAGTGGCAAGGTTGGTTCTCCCTCCGCCTCGTGGGGAGGGGGGAGGGGCTAACTCCTTACTGCAACCAGGACGGCGCGGGCGCTGCCTGCCGGTGCAGCTGCTCGCGCATCTCGCGCCGATGGTTGCGGCGCCCGGGTACGGGCTCCGCGGGTCGTGCCGCCGTTACGACGGCCGCGGCTGGCCGAACCGGCTCCGGCGTTGATGCCTCGTCAACCGCGCCGGCTTTGGCGGCTCGCAAAACCTGCCGGAGCCGAACCGTCCACACGACTTTCCCGAAGTCCCACTGGCTGAGCGCGGGCTCCCGGTCGGGCTGCCGATCGATCCGAGCGGTGAGACTCTGCTCGTGGTCGAGGTCGGCAAGCTGAAGCGCGGCCGCTGACGCGCTGACCGGCGTGATGACCGCGACTGCTGAAGCGCCGGTGTCGCGCAGGATTCGCATGATGGCCTGCGTCGGCACCAGGTTGTCGAGCGCGGCGACCGGCTCGAGCACTAGCTGAGCGGTGAGCGCCGACGCGGATCGCGCCAGGGACAGATGATCGAGGTCCCAGGTCGAAGCCGTGCCAGCTCCGTCGATCGTATAGACGGTCGTGGTCAATCGTTCGCTCGGTTCGAGAGCCCTGATGCGCTCCCGGGTGCTCGCATCCGCGAGGTCTCGGAGCCGCTCCAGCTGAGACCGCTGGGTAAGGCAGCCGTGTTCATCAATGTATTGCATGTTGTGCCTGCCCTTCTGAACCTGGATGCTGCATCAGCGCAGCGTAGGGATAAATTCTATCAGCGCTGGGTCGTGGTGGAGAAGATTTTTTCGCGTTGACGCGGTCCTCAAGAAATTCTTAACGGTGGATAAGTCGCATCGGTTACGCGGGCAACCATATTGCCTGGGTTCGTACCGGTTGGTGGTGATGCTGCGTTATGCGGTCGACGATGAAGATCACGAGGGTCTCGGTCACAATCGCCGGAATTACGCTGGGCGGGGTCGCCGGTGCCCTGCTGCAGTTCAATGCGGCGAGCGCCGCGACTCCGGCGGCCATCAGCCGTCCAGCGCTGGCCGCGACGCCGGCACCCCGGCCGACATGCCCGCCGATGACGTTGGCGATCGCCTTCACGAGCAACGTGGCTGACGCCTCTGGCCTCGATCTGCGACTTCCATGGGGCCGGCCGGGTGACCCCGAAGGCCGGATGATCGAGGACTATGGCGCCTACAATGGCACGTCCGTCCGCGAGCAGCTGCCGGTGCACGACGTCACTACGGGATCGCTGATCGAGCTCTCCGGCCACAACGCGATCGACATCATCCTCGATAGCGGGACACCGCTTTATGCGGTGACATCAGGGACCGCCTACCAGATGACCAATTGGACGCTTCCGGGCGGGCCGCAGGGCTGGGCCTCGGTGATCGTTTCCGATGTGCTCAAGGACGACCAGGGCGATCCCATCGCATTCCTCTACGGCCACGTCCGCGAGTTCGATGTCCCAAACGGCCAACATGTGGCTGCGGGGGCGCTGATCGCGAGGAGCGGCGGCGATCCCGACGACCCTGGGCACGGCTTCAGCGATATGGCGAACGTCCATTTCGAAATCATCGAGTCGGCGCATCCGCTTCTCGCCCATGCGGGGACCGTCAATCCGCACCAGTTCCTCGAGAACCTGTACGCACGCGCGGCGATCGGGTCCGCGGTCTGCTAATAAGACCCTAAGCCGGCGCCCTTGACTCGCTGGGAATCGGTGTTATAGTCCGATCAAGGCACCGTCGGGGCGCTGTGACGCCCCTCCGACCTCCGGATCGAACCTGAGGTTGGTCCTTTAACTCGATCCCACAGCCAATCGCGACTCCGCATCGGGGTCGTGAAGGAGGACACCGGATGTCTGCCGACCCGAACCCCGCCTACCCCTACTGTCACATCGTCCGGACCAAGGTCAATCCCAGCAGGGTTGACGAGATGATCGAGCTTTGGACCCAGGAGATCGTGCCAGTCCTCAAGAAGCAAAAGGGCTTCGGCGGGGTGACGCTCATCGGAAACCGGAAGATCGGCAGCAGCGTTAGCGTCTCGTACTGGGAGTCCGAAAGCGCGATGCAGGACGCGCGGCAGAGCGTTCGTCCGAAGGCGGCGACCACCCTGGCCAAAACCGGCGGAAGCATCATCGAGGATGACGAGTGCGATGTCGCTTACTTGGAGCGGTTCCAGCCAGCCAGGGCCGGCGGATGTGTGCGTTTGACGACGGTCCAGGGGAATCCGGCTCAACTTTCTCAGGCCGTTACCAACTTCAAGGAGACAATCGTGCCGTCGATAAGGCGCCAGCCCGGTGCCCGGACGGCCTACTTCTTCGCCAACCGGCAGACCGGCAAGACCTTCGCTGGATCCGTTTGGGACACGCAGCAAGACCTGCAAAAGAGCGAGGCAGCCATCAGCGAGTTGCGCGCCGAGGCGATCAACCGCTTTGGTGGCCGGGAAGCGAAGACCGAGGCGTTGGAGATGTACTTCATCGCGATCCTCCCCGCCGCAGCGGTAGTTTCCTAGCGTCGACCCTCGACGGGCGACCGTCTGCCCCGAGCCTATAAAGTAGGCGGTCGCCTTTTCAGCCTCGTTGGCGGCCCATGGCACGCCGAGATTTCTCCGCCTCCGCCCCGGCTCGCGCCGCGTCTTCTTCGGCCGCGGTCGCCCGATCGGCCGCCCGCCTGGCGGCCTCCGCCGCCGAGGTTGCCTCCTGACGAAGCCGTAGCGCGGTGGCCGTCGCCTGCTTCGCTCGCTCAGAGTCGGCTTGCGCCGCCTTTTCGGCTGCCGCCACAGCTCGCTGCTCCTCCAGGCGCTCGGCAGCTTTGCCTCCGGCGGCGGCAGTGCCGGCGGAGAACATCTCGAGAACGTCGTCGGCGGGCTGTGGCTCGGTGGCGAGCGCGCCTTTCTGGAGTCGATCCCAGATCTCACCACCCTTCAGCGCGGCGATGCGAAAGATCTCACGACCCCGGCGGAGTGCCTCCTCGCCGGCGGGATGCTGACCCTGACGCAGCGCGGCGGCGATCGCGTTGCCGACCTCGTCGAGCTTCTGTTGAAAGCTCTCGGACGCGCCGCGCAGCTCTCGGGCCGCGTTGGCGCGCCCGGCGCCGGCGGCCGCCTGGGTTCGTGCCAGTGCCTGGGCTGATTGACGGAGATCGCGGAGGACGGCACCGTTCGAGCGCGCGACCTGGTTTGCCGCCCAGAGCGGGACCGAGGGTTTCTTCAGGGTGGACAGCGCAGCCGCCAGGTCAGCCTGCCCCGATGTCTTGAGCTCCCTGGCCCTGATGTTGCGATGCGAGGTGAATTGATCGAGCGGCTGGGCGAGCAGATCCGCCGTGAGGTCGTCGATTTTCGTCACGGCCTTCTCGCCGCGGCCTCAACCTGGCCAAGCCCGCGATACAACTCCGGCCGCCGGTGCTGAAAGTACCGAAGCGTCGGATCGCTCGGCGGGACACGACTGACGTCGATGGATGCCAGCAGGATGCGTTCTTCGGCGCCCGCCATTTCCATGACGTCGCCGGCCGGTGCGACGACGGAGCTCTGCCCGAAGAAGTGGAACCCGTCGAGCTGGCCGACCGTGTTCGCGGTCGCCACGTAGATCCCATTCTCCATAGCACGCGCCCGCGTGTAGACCGCCTGGTATGCGGAGTATGGATCCATGTTCGCGGTGGGCGTCACGAGAATGGTGGCACCCTGGAGGGCCAGGATCCGGGCCGGCTCCGGGAACTCCGTGTCGTAGCAGATCAGCACGCCGATCCGACCCACGCTGGTGTCGAACACATCCAGCTGTTCGCCGGCGGAGAAGAATTCAGGCTCCCGATCGAACAGGTGCGTCTTCCGATAGCGGCCGATGATCGATCCGTCGCGCTCGATGACCACGGCGCTGTTGTACGGTTTGGGCGCGTCGGCCGCCTCCGGCCACCCACAGACGGTTAGCATCTGGTGCCGGCGAGCCAGCCCGGATAGGCGGTTCAGGCTCGGCCCGTCGAGGGGCTCGGCCAGGTCCGCCAGACGTTCGTCGAGGAAGTAGCCGGTCAGAAACAGCTCCGGGAAGACGATGGCTCGGGCACCGGCGCCGGCGGCTTGCTGCATCGCCGACTCGATCCGTCCGAGGTTGGCTTCCTTATCGAGCCGAGCTGGCGTGAGCTGGGCGACGGCGAGCAGAAAAGGTGTCATCCGGCCTCCCGCCGTATCGTAATCGACTTCCGGCTTGACACCCGGTGACGGGACGAAGATCATGGGACCACGCCATTCGGTCGATCGGCGCATCAAGTCACGGGGAGGGGTTACTGAGGCATGGCCACGACAACCACGGCCGCACCGCAGAAGCTGTTTACCAGGCAGGCGTCTGGCCTGGTGCGTGAGGTCAGTGTTACCAACGCTCTGTTCTTCAACACCGCCGCGTTCGTTGGCGCCGGCCTCGTCTGGTATCCCGTTTTCTACGCGCTGCCATTCATCCCGGTGGGGGTTGCGGTGTTCACCACCTACGGCTGGGCCGCCATCATCGTCGGTGCCGCGGCGGTGCTGCTCGCGCTGATCTTCGCCTCGCTGACCAGCGTCATGCCGCGATCCGGCGGCGATTATGTCTTCACGAGCCGCCTGATCCCGAGGATCGGCCCGTTCATTGGCTGGCTGGAGTCATTCACGCTCGTGTTCTCATCGCTGGCGATCATCGCGTTCGAGGTGCCGGTGGTGTTGCGCAACCTGCAAATCACTGGCCGGATCATTGGCATCGGCACGGGCGCGAGTTTCTTCACCAACGCCAACTCGTGGTTCGCCGAGAACGGGAACATTACTGGCTGGCCCGGCTTCATCGGCGCCGTGATCGTTCTGGCTCTCATCTTCCTGGTCGTGATCCAGCCGACGCGCCGCTTTCACCTGATCATCACGTCGCTCGCCGTCATGGCGCTCGGTGCGGGCGTCGTGATGTTCGTCTTCGGGATGCTCTTCACCAGCCAGTCGTCACTCGAGAGCCACCTGCAGAGTGTCGCCGGGACCACCGCCGGCGCGATCGCGAAAGCCGCCACCGATAACGGCGTGGCGGGGAGTGGAGCGGGCATCTTGCCGATCGCCACCTTCAGTTTCATGGCGGCGGTCATCCTGCTCCAGTACATCGGCTTCCAGTACAGCGCGTATATCGCGGGCGAGGTTACGGGCAACATCCGACGCGGCATCCTGATCGCCGTGCTCGGTGCCCTGGCGATCGGCGTGGTGATGAACTCCGTGTATACGGATTTCTTCTCCGAGCATTTAGGTGTTACGACCCAGCTGGGGTGGGGCGCCATGTACTGGTCGGGGAGCGCGCATCTGCCGCTGAACCAACCGAACTCGATGCCGTTACTGGCAACTATCAGCACCAGCGGGCTCTGGCCAATCTGGGCGCTGGTGAGCCTCGCCGGGATGCTTTTCCCCTTCCTGCTGTGCCCGGTCTATATCAACTTCATCAGCCGCCTCGGTCTGGCCTGGAGCCTCGATCGGCGCATGCCGGCGTGGCTGGGCGATGTCAATGAGCGACTGCGCGCGCCGCTCAAGGCCATCATGACGGCGCTCGTGGTCGCGACAATTTTCGCCATCCTGCAGAACTTTCCGCTGCTGCCCAAGTCGATTGCACCGCCGGACGGCAAGCTCAACCTGGTCGCCACGCTCTGGTTCAGCATCCTGATGGCAGGGCTGACCTGGTTCATGCCGGGAATCAACGCCCTGGTCGGGCCATTCAGCCGCAGGGATCTGCTCAAGAACGCCCCGTGGCGCACCTGGCTGCCCGTCTTTGGAGTGATTTGGGCCGTCTTCGTCGGCGCGCTCTACTGGTTCGCCGGCTTCAAGCCGATCATCGATAACGTCCGGTCGGGCAAGCAGTCCACGCTCGACTACTTCAACAACAGTGGCATCACGATCTCGCTGTTCGTGATTGCGCTGGCCATCGTGATTTATGCGATCCAGGCGTTTCGCAACCGGGCCGCAGGCGTCGACACGGCGATGATGTACAAGGTGATCCCGCCCGAGTAGCAGCGTTTGGCCAAGGCTACCGTTCGGCTGTACGTCGTCTCCGACATCCACGGCTCCGAAAAGGCGTGGCGGAAAATGCTCAACGCGGCGCGTAGCCACATGTACAAGGCTGACGCCGTGCTGTTCGCGGGAGACCTCACCGGCAAGGCAATGGTTCCCGTGGTCCGGACGAACGGCGGCTACCAGGCCGAGTTCGCTGGTCAAGTTCGGGTGGCCCACACCGACAAGGAGCTGGAGGGGTTGCAGCAGGACATTGCCAACCTCGGCTACTACGCGCTGGAAGTAACACCAGCCGAGGCGCATCAACTCCGCGCCGACCCGGCGGCGCTGGAAGCGCGCTTCAATCGCGAGATCCAGGGCCGTGTGGAACAGTGGATGACGCTGGCGGCCGAGCGAATGGAAGGAAGCGGCGTGCCAATCTACGCCGTCCCGGGAAACGACGATCCCTACGCGATCGATCCGATCCTGGAGCGAAGCCCCTACGTCCAGGACGTCAACGGGCGTGTCGTCGACATGCCCGGGAATCTCCAGGTGATCGGTTCGGGCAAGTCAAACCCCACTCCCTGGCATACGCCGCGTGAGGTCGCCGACGACGAGTTTGGCGACGAGATCACCAGACTGTCCGACACCGCGAGGGACCCACGCCGCACGGTTTACCTCATTCATTGCCCACCCTACGCATCGGGACTGGACACCGCTCCGCTGCTGGACGCGACGCTTCGGCCCAAAGTTACCGGTGGCGATCTCCAGCGAGGGCCGGTTGGCTCGACGGGGGTCCGGCAAGCGATCGAGGAATTTCGTCCGCTGCTCACCCTGCACGGCCACATCCACGAGTCAGGAGGAGAGGCCAAAATCGGGCAAACGTTGTGCCTCAACCCGGGAAGCGAGGCGGCGTTCGGGATCCTGCGTGGCTATTTGATCGACGTCGGGTCGAGCGGAATCGAGCGCGCTTTCCGGGTCGAGGGGTAGGCTCTTCGCCGTGGCGACACCGGTTGAGAATCCCGTCTCCGACCCCTTGCCGGAGGCGCTGACGCTGATCGAAGCCGGCCGCTCCGCCGGCGTCCCGCTGCGGCTCATGGGCGGCCTTGCCGTCCGCGTCCTCTGCCCTGACTTTCCGCCGCGAGTCCGCACCGGCCAGGATCTCGACCTGGCCTCAATATCGCAGGTGCGATCGAAGCTGCGTGATCTGCTTGTCGAGCGCGGTTACGAGCCAGACAAGAGGTTCAACGCCCTCTATGGACACAAGCAGCTCTACTTCAAGTCAGCGCAGGGACGGACGGTCGACGTCCTGGTCGATCGGGTGGAGATGTGTCATGACCTGCCCTTCGCCGCGCGCATCGAGCGTATGCCGCTGACCCTCGACGTCACCGACCTGATGTTGACCAAGCTGCAGATCGTGGAGCTCAACCAGAAGGATGCGCAGGATGTCCTCTACCTTCTCTCAGCCTTTCCCGTTCGGGACGGCGATCAGGCGGGGACGATCGCGCTCGACCGTATCCGCGAATTCATCGCCGACGACTGGGGATGGTGGCGCACCTTGACCGGCAATCTGGTTCGGATCCAGGAACAGGTCAGCGCCGATGGCGCCACCCTCATCCCGGCCGGGGCCAAGTACGACGCCGTCGGGCAGGTCAAGCTAATTGCGTCGATAGCGGATTCGACACCGAAAAGCATCCGCTGGAAGCTGCGAGCGAGAGTTGGTGACCGCAAGCGCTGGTATCGAGTGCCTCAAGAGGACACGCACGACTAGCGCGACGGACGACTCTCGGGTGGACCGACTGCTGATACTGAACGGGCGCGTGCTTGGTGCCTCACCGACCGCCACGGCGGTGGCCATCCAGGGCGAGCGCATCGTGGCAACCGGGCCGGATAGCGAGATGCGCCATCTGGCGGGACCTGCGGCCCGCGTTCTCGACGCCGGCGGCGGTCTGATCAGCCCCGGCCTCAATGACGCGCACCAGCACATCTGGGACGGCGCCCGCCACCTCGCCAACCTCGACCTGTCGGCCGAGACCTCGATCGATGGAGTGCTCGCGCGGATCGCCGACTTTGCCAGCGCGAATCCCCGGCGAGAGTGGATCAACGGCCGTGGCTGGTTCTATGCGGTGTTCCCGGGCGGGTTTCCCGATCGTAGGCTGCTCGACCGCGCGGTCCCGGACCGGCCTGCCGCCTTCGAGTCCTACGACATGCACACCACCTGGGTGAACTCGGCGGCCCTCACTCGGTTGGGCGTGACGGCCGACACGCCGGATCCGCTGGGCGGTCAGATCGTCCGGGATGCGCGTGGCGAGGCGACCGGCATCCTCAAGGAGACTGCCATGGAGCTGGTCGACCGGGTCCTACCGCCGGTGTCGGAAGAGGCGGAGCTGGAATTGCTGCGGCAGGCCATGCAGCTGGCCATCCGTCACGGCCTCACCAGCGTGCAGGACGCGTGCCTGCCGCCGATGCCCTTTGAGGTCTTCGAGCGCTTGCATCAGCTTGGACATTCCATGCCGCGCGTGCGGCTCTCCAGGATCATGCGGCCCGGCCAGTCGATGACCGATTGGGAACGGCGTCTCGCCGAGTATGAGGAAGATGCCTTTCCACGCCGAGATGATCTACGGCTGCGGGGCGGCATCCTCAAGACGTTCATGGACGGTGTGATCGAATCACGGACCGCCGCCATGTCGGCCCCCTATGAAGGAGCACGCCCAGGCCAACTCGGTGCCACCGGGCACCCACGATGGGAAGAAGGCGAGTTCGAAGCCGCGCTGTCGATCGCGGATCGACGCGGTTGGCAGGTTCAAGCGCATGCGATTGGCGACCGAGCCATCCGCAGGGCGCTGGACGCCTTCCAGGCCGTGAGTCGGGCGAACGGCCCGCGCGACCGGCGTCACCGGATCGAGCACCTTGAAGCCATTGATGCCGCTGACATTCCCCGATTCGGGCAGCTTGGCGTGGTTGCGAGCATGCAGCCGTACCATGCCGACCCGTCGAAGAATTTGTTCGATGTTTGGGTCGAGCAAATAGGCGCCGAACGCGCCGCCCGCGGCTGGTCCTGGGCGTCGGTCCGGCGGGCCGGTAGCCAGCTCGCGTTCGGCTCGGACTGGCCGGTTGTCTTTCTCGATCCGCGGCTCGGCCTTCACACCGCGGTGAACCGAACCACGCTGGAGGGCGAGCCGGTGGGAGGCTGGATCCCGCATGAACGGCTGACGATGTCCCAAGCGCTGGAGGCCTATACGATCGGAAGCGCGTACGCGGAGTTCGCCGAGCGAGAGAAAGGATCGCTCCGCGCCGGGATGCTGGCCGACATTACGGTCTTCGACCGGGACCTCTTGTCGGCCCCCTCCGACGACGTGATGTCGGCCCAGGTCCGAATCACGATTATCGGCGGCCAGATGGCGTACGAGGCCGAGAAGGTGGCGGCACCCCGAGGGAGGTAATTGGCCGACCTTGACACTGCCAATGGGATACCTCAGCCAAACTCGCACGGGGTACCGAGTAGGGGCGGAGAGGATCGAACTCTCGACACCCTGCTTAAAAGGCAGGTGCTCTACCACTGAGCTACACCCCCGCGCTCGATTATAGGAAGGGGTCGTCGCTCAGCCGCCGTCGCCTAGAACTTGTTGAGCAGGTTGAAGACCGGGGAGTATGCCTGAGTCAGCGCCTGCCAGGAGAGCCAGGCGATGGCGAGCAGAATCCCGATGATCAGCACCGCTTCCACCAGGTCGAGCCAATGGTGGAGATGGCGTGCCATGGAAACCAAACCTCCTGCACCTGAGCCTAGACCCAGTGACGGGGTCCGTCAATGGCTGAACGGCCCCCACCCTGCCCTCCCCCGCAAGCGGGGGCGGGATTCTTGGGCTGCTAGACTCGACCACCAATGCCGAGCAGTCGGGAGGACGCCTGGGCGATCCTCAACGAGTTCACCAAGAACCCCAGCCTGATCAAGCACGCGCTCGGGGTGGAGTCGGCGATGCGCAGCTACGCTCCGAAGTACGGCGGGGATCCGGACACCTGGGCGGTCGTCGGCCTCCTCCATGACTACGACTACGAGCGCTACCCGGAGGTCGGCGAACACGCGGTCAAGGGCGCCGCGATCCTGAAGGAGCGGGGCTGGCCCGAGGAGATCTGGTACGCCGTGCTCTCCCACGCCGACTACGCCAACGCGCCGCGCACCACCCCGATGCAGAAGGTCCTCTACGCCGTCGACGAACTGGTCGGCTTCGTGGCCGCCGTGGCGCTCGTCCGGCCGACCAAGTCCGTGGCCGAGGTCGATGTGGCCGCGGTCAAGAAGAAGTTCAAGGACAAGGCCTTCGCCCGGGCGGTCCACCGGGAGCAAATCTTCAGCGGCGCCGAGCAGCTGGGCGTCGACCTCGACCAGCACATCCAGGTGGTGATCGACGCCATGAAGGCGAACGCGGCTCCCCTCGGACTGGCGGGAACGCCAGCCTAGCCGGTTAGGCGGCGATCAGCCGCCCGTCGCGCATTTGCAGAACCCGATCGGCGCCGGTCAGCATCGCCGGGTCGTGGGTCACCACCAGCAGGCTTCCGCCTCCACTCCGGCGGTATTCGGCCAGCAGATTGACCACCTCGTGGCCGGTTGCCTGGTCGAGCGAGGCGGTCGGTTCGTCGGCGAAGACCACCGCTGGCCGGTGGACCAGCGCCCGGGCGACGGCCACGCGCTGCCGTTCACCGATCGACAGCTGGTAGGGTCGCTTCTGCAACTTGTCGCCCATGCCGACCCGGCGGAGCAGCGCCTGGGCGTAGGCGGCCGTCTCATGGTTGCGCCGAACGGCCCCCACCATGACGTTCTCGAACGCGGTCAGGTAGTTGACCAGGAAGTGCTGCTGAAAGACGAACCCGAAGCGCTCCCGGCGCAGCCGCATCAGGCGCGCTCCAGGCAGACTGGCAAAGTCGTAATCCTCGAACCTGACCGCCCCCCGGTCTGGCCGTTTCAGTCCGGACAGCAGGTACATCAGCGAGCTCTTTCCTGATCCGGACGGGCCGATCAGGCCGACGAAGCTGCCCCGCTCGACGCTCAGGCTGACGGTGTCGACGGCGTGCGCGACAGCGCTCCCGGTCCGGTAGTCGAGGGCGAGGTCCTGGGCGCTCAGCATCAGTCCCTCCGCTCGATGATGGAGATCGGGTCGAGGCGGAGCAGCTGCCATCCGACCGTGCCCATGCCGAAGAGGAAGACCATCAGCGGAATCGGCAGCGTATGCAGAGCCAGCACGTTCCAGTCGAAGACGTTCATCAGCAAGCCATGCGGAACCATGAAGGTCGCGTTGAACCAGCTCAAGACCGCGACGGCGACGCCGATGCCCAGCAGCCAGGCCGCGACCGTTACCCCAAACGATTCCAGCGCCACCCGCCGAATCAGGCCCCAACGGCTGTAACCGATCGCCGCCAGGAGGCCGAACTCGTTCATCCGCTGGCGGAAGAAGAGGTTGTTCAAGAGCCCGACGACGAGCGACAGGACGAGCGTGACAAGCAGGATCAGGAAGCGGTTGATCGAATCGAGGTTGGCGATCAGGCTGTCGATCTTGGCCTTGATGTAGGGCCAGTCGAAGAGCCGGAACGCCTGATTCCCGACCAGTCGCTGCAGCTGGTCGTGCACCGCCTGCTCGTGGCCCGGTTGTGGCACCACGATCAGACCCTGGTAACGCCGCTCGAACAGGTAATGCTGGGTCATGTAGTCGAGGGGAATGACACCCAGCCGCGTCGGACCGCCGATGATCCCGACCACGGTGAAGGTGTCGGGCAGGCGATCCAGCTCATCGACGGTGTTCCCCAGCTTTCCACCGAGGCCGACGTGGCGGGCGCGGGCGATCTCCTCCGACACGGCGATCTCGCTGGCGTTCTGCCGGGGTAGACGGCCGGCCGTGACGCGATCGCCGTAAATCGTCAGGAGCTGGGTCATCCCCGGCTGATCGACGCCATACAGGTCGAACTGGGCGTTGCCGGCCAGCAGGTTGATATCGAGGTTCGAGTAGGCATCGCGCTTGACCAGCGCCGTTCCCTGGATGCGGGCGCTGTCGGCGACGAGCTGGTCGAGGCCGGGCTGCGGCTGCTCGATCGATCCCAGGCTGGCGGACAGCCGATCGAGCGCGGTTCGGAACTGGTCGATGGTGGCGCTTGGCGACGGAGGTAGCGGCAGGTCGGCGATGTTCTGGCCGGCGCTGTTGAGAGTGGACGTATCGCGGTTCATCGCCTGCAGCGATTGCTGCAACCCGTTGGCATCGGCCGACGCGTTTGTCACCGCCACCTGCAATCGTCCCAGCTGGGCACTGTCCGGGAGCACCGATTGCAACCAGGTCTGGTGCTGCTGCAGGTAGGTGATCAGTGGGCGAGGATCGCTCGGATTCTCCGTGAGTTGCCCGACCAGCTGGTTGAACGCCTTCTCCTCAGTTTGGAGACGTTGGACCCGGATGATCAGGTCGCCGAGCGGTAGGAGGTCGCCACGCAGGCGCGCGGCGTAATAACGCGCGTTGGCCGCATCGATCTGGAGCCGCTGGACCGCGGGCAGCTGTGCGCGAACCTGCGCCGGTAGGGCGATCACGGCGTTGTAGTACGAGGTGATCCCGCCCGGGCCGTCGAGGTTATCAACCTGCAGCTGGACGTCGTGCAGGCGCGTCAGGGAATCCTGCAGCGGATTGGCGAGGTCCTGGTCACGCGTCGCCCGCGGGGCGACCAGGATCAGTTTCTGATAACTACCAAAGGTGGCGTAGGCGGTCTCCCGCGCCGATGCCAGCAGCGCATCGGTAACGACGACACCCAGGATGGCGAGCGCGAGGATCCCGATGACCGGGAGGACCTTGCGCTTGTTGCGCAGATAGAAGTTCCAGATGGATAGCGGGTTGCCCATGCACCTTCTTGCTCAATGATAGGTCTGGTCCAAGCGAATCAGTGATGGGGCACCGCTGATACGGGCGGGCGCCGACCGGATTCGCACAGCCAGCACGCAACCTGCTGCTCGCCGACATCGAACAGCGGCGGGGGCGCCTCACATTTGCCGAAGCGGTAGTCGCAACGCGGCGCGAACCGGCAGCTCGCCGGCCAGCTCACCGGGCTCGGCACCACCCCGCGGATCGTGGCGAGCATCTGGTCCTGGGTCATGCCGAATTTCGGAATCGAGTTCAGCAAAGCTTCGGTGTACGGCATCTGCGGGGACCGGAAGAGACGGTGAACCTCGGCCTGCTCGACGATCTGCCCGGCGTACATCACCGCGACCTCCTGGCACATCTCCGCCACCACGCCGAGGTCATGTGTGATCAGGAGGACGGACATCTTGAACCGGCTTTGCAGGTCGTGCAACAGATCGAGAATCTGCGCCTGGATGGTCACGTCGAGCGCCGTGGTCGGCTCATCGGCGATCAACAGTTTCGGTTTGCAAGAGAGCGCCATCGCGATCATCACCCGCTGCCGCATGCCGCCCGACAGCTGATGTGGGAAGTCGTGCGCGCGCCGCTCGGGTGATGGGATCCCGACCAGGTCGAGCATCTCGATTGCCAGTTCCCAGGCCTGTCGGTGAGGCAGCTTCAGATGATTGGTGATGGCCTCGGCGATCTGGGTCCCCACCGTGTGGACCGGATTGAGCGAGGTCATCGGCTCCTGGAAGATCATGGCGATTTCGGCGCCGCGAATCTCTCGCATTTCCTGAATCTCCACCTTGGCGAGATCCTTGCCTTCGAAAAGGATGCTGCCGGCGGCGATTTCACCGGGATAATCGATCAGCCGCATGATGCTCAGCGCGGTGACGCTTTTGCCGCACCCCGATTCCCCGACGAGGCCCATGATCTGGCCGGGCTGGATCGCGAACGAGACGCCGTCCACGGCCCGAGCCACTCCGGCCCGCAGCCGAAAGTGCGTGGCGAGACCCTCGACGCGGAGCAGCGCCGAGTCAGGAGTAGCGGACACGCGGATCGAGAAAGGTGTACGAGATATCAACCACCACATTGGCGGTGACGATCAGCAGGGCGCCGAAGAGGACGGTGCCCATCACCAGCGGAATGTCCAGGGTGTAGATGGCGTCGACCGCCTGCTTTCCGATGCCGGGCCAGGCGAAGACGGTTTCGATCACCACCACGCCGGCCAGGAAGTAGCCGAGATCCATCCCGAGCTGGCTGACGATGACCGTCAAGGCGTTCGGGATCGCATGCTTGAGGATGACCTGGCGCTCGGTCAACCCTTTGGCCCACGCGGTGCGCACGTAGTCGCTCTTTAGGATGTCGAGCAGGCTGGCGCGCAACAGCCGCGCGTAGTACGCCGCGCCACCGAGGCCGAGGGTGAGGGCGGGCAGCAGCAGATATTGGGGAGCCCCACCTCCGTAGCCGCCGATCGGCAGCAGCGGTAGGACGGCGCCGAACACAAAGAGCAAGAGCAGGCCCAACCAGAACGGTGGGGCGGCAAGGGCGACGAAAGTAAAAACCATCGTCGCCCGATCCCAGAAGCTGCCGGGCCGGATCGCCGAGAGAATCCCGATTGGCAGGCCGATGAGGAGCTCGAAGAACACGCCGGCCAGCGCCAGCTCCGCGGTGGCGGGAAAGCGCTGGAGGATGGCCGGAAGCACCGGCGTCTGATACCGGTATGAAAAGCCAAAGTCGAGGTGGAGCACGCGCCACATGTAATTGCCGAATTGTGTCAAGAGGGGCCGGTCCAGGCCGAGCTGGTGGTGGATGATTTTGATCGCCGCCGGCGACGCGTTGGTGCCGGCGTAGAGCCGGGCCGGGTCGCCCGGAACGAGAAAGGCGATGACGAACGTGATGGCGGCCACGCCAAAAAGCACGAGCACCATCCATAAGAGTCGCCGAATGATGTACGCGGTCATGCCATCACGAGCCGAGGCGGTGGAGAAGGCGCACGACCCTCTCCACCGCGCTTGCCATGGGCGTCTTAGGGCGAGGCACTGGCCGAAGCCGGCGCCAGGCTGGGGGCGTTCCCCGTCACCCAGGTGGTGCTAGCGACGAACGGCCAGACCGGATGCAGCTGCCACCCGTGCACCCGAGATGCCGTCACATTGGTCTCGACGGTTGAGAACAGGGGGACCCAGGGGAAGTCCTTGGTGACGATGATGTCCTGGAACTGCTGGTAGAGCTTGAGTCGCTCCGCGCTGTTCGTGTCGCCTCGAGCCTGATCGGCGAGCTTGTCGGCATCCTTGTTGCAGTAAAAGGCGACGTTCCCACCGTTTGCCGTGACGTTGGCCGCGGCGCAGGTCAGGATGGGATCGATGAAGTCGGAGGGGTCCGGGAAGTCCTGGATCCAGGCATTGAAGCTCAACGCCGTGGTGTTCGGTTTGCCCGTGATGTCCAGGAAGGCATTGAAGGCGAGTCCTTTGAGATTCAGGGTAACGCCAATCCCCTTGAAGTCCTGTTGCATCGACGCCGCCTGGCGGTCGTAGTCGGCATTTGCATTGGTGTAGACGAGGTCTTGTGCCGGAAATGGATGGGCAGCGTCATAACCGGCCTGTTTGAGGAGATCCTTTGCCTTTTGAAGGTTCTGTCCATTCGCGTCAAGGCCGAGCGGGTTGTAGTTTGGTACGAAGCCGGGCATCGGCGGGGCCTGAATGCCGTTGTT
>Ga0307479_10001001_pt1 | contig 25567 bp, 22 predicted proteins | sample atmos_gasesECM4C_FD_203743 | JGI IMG/M metagenome (GOLD analysis project Ga0307479, IMG submission 203743) | Hardwood forest soil microbial communities from Morgan-Monroe State Forest, Indiana, United States - atmos_gasesECM4C_515 | ecosystem: Environmental > Terrestrial > Soil > Temperate... | reverse complement strand
CAAGCCGAAGCTTTGGAAGAGGACCCGGAAGCTCTGATGACGGGCCGCGAGCAGCAGGTAGCTCCCCACCACGACCGCGCCCAGCAACTCGCAAACGAACCCGAACATCGCGACCCGAGCCAGAAGCTTTGTGCCGCTGACGTTTAGAGCCGTAGTCGCGACGATCATGGCTACTGCAATCGCGACTTCTCCACCTTGACTCACGCTGATGCCGAGAAGCTGAGCTACGTAAGGGGCTCCTCCCACGGCCACCGCCGCAATAGTGGTACACAAGGCCCACAGGTAGACCCACCCCGCCATCCAGGCCCAGCGCTTTCCCACCAGCCGCCGGGCCCACGGATAAAGACCGCCGGCAATGGGAAACTGGGAGACAATCTCTCCGAACACCAAGGCTACCAACAGCTGCCCCAGCCCAACAAACAAATAACTCCAGAACATGGGGGGACCGCCCGTGGCAATGGCAAAAGCGAAAACCGTGTACACGCCAACCACCGGGGACAGGTAGGTGAAGCCAAGCGCGAAGTTCGCCCACAGGCTCATGGAGCGATCGAACTTGGAGTCGTAGCCGAGGGCTTCGAGCTGAGCGGAGTCTCGTTCCGCTGTGGTTGGCTTTGGTGTCATAAGGGTCCTTTCTGGGCCTTAGGACTCTGCATCACTTGGCGTCGGTTGGGGGAGTTGGCAACACCCCGACCTGGCGCATGATTGTACCCGAATCGTAGAAATCGAGGCTGCGCGATATTTTGCCGTCGCGCACGTCGATAACGCTGACGCCTCGGACAGAGAACTTCTTTCCCGTGTTGAACACTCCCTTATCGGTGCCACTAAAAACCCATTCGATGGTTCCGTGGCCACCCTGGATATTGGCACGCAGCAACTTGAGTTCGAGATCAGGGACACCTTCGAATTCGGAAGCGGCGAACTTACGCAGTTCCGCGCTGCCGTGACTCACCTCGCCAAAGGCCACGTCTTCATAGAAGACGTCGTCGGTAAACACTGGAAGCATTTTTTCCGGGCTGTGGGAATTCCACGCCGCAATCCACTTTTCGGCTATGGCGGCGTCCCGATCCGTGGTGGATTTGCCGCCCTGCGGTGCCGCGATCGCCGGCGACGCCAGCATGGCAAGAAGCATGGCGCCAATTAGACTTCGTTTCACATTCACGTTGATATTCATATTCACTCCATCCAATCGTCTAGAAGCCTCGATCCGGCATGACTGCCTCGAACGGACAGGGCGTGAAACCTTGCGCGATTGTAGCAAGGTTGCGAAAGAGCGCAAGCATCCTCTGGAGCGGGGTTGGGATGGGTTGCCACTGAAGTTTTGGGACGGCTGCGGAGCGGCATCACACCGAGACCAATGCGGTCTCGATCATTATCTTTGTGTTTTCGCTGGTGGCAATTGTGCTCTGGTATCGGTTGCGAGTGCGCGCCGGCGTTAACTCCTGGTTGCCCTTATTTCGCCGGAACCATTTTCTCCAACTGTGCGATTTGCTGTTTCACGATATCCGTATTCGGTCCACTCGGCAGATACGTCAGGCAATTACGCAGGTGCGCCAAAGCGCCCGCATAGTCCTGTTTTTCCGAGAGAATCACGGCCAGCAGTTGCTCCGTGGTTGGCTGAGTGTGCAGCGGATCGATGGAAAGCTCTTTCAGGGCGCTGGCTTCAGCCACATCCTTCTTGTTCAATTTGTAGTTTCCCAGAGCGTGGTAATACAAGGTTTGCGGCGTGCCCCGCGGGTTGAGTTCCAACTCGCGCGCCGTATCGTCCGCCACTTCCTGCCACTTGCCCGCCTGTGCTGCGAGTGGTACCAGGCGCTCGTATGGAGGAACAAATTTCGGGTCGGCAGCAACGGCCTTGGAAAACGACTTCTCCGCCTCCTGCGGGCTCGATGCCTGCTGAAGCTTTCCCAGTTGATACCACGCTTCCGCGAACTGCGGATATAACTGAACCGCTTTCTCCAGATCGCGCTGCGCGCGATCTGCCTTCTGGTCCTGCCATTCGCTGCGGGCTTTTTCAAACGCCTTAATGGCTTCCTTGGGCGCGGAAGCCGTGGTACTACTCACTGCGGCGCCAGCCTCCCCTTCCTCCCGAGTCAGCTTAATCGTCCCAATATCCGCATTGTCGAGAATGCTCCGGCTTGCGATGGTGAGCACAGTAGAGTCGAACCCCGGCAACACTGCTGCCACCGTGCATCCTGCAAATTCAGCCGCAGCCTTGGATTTCGCTCCCTGCGTGCCCAGCGTTGAAGCGGATGTCGTGGCCGCGGCAATCTCGAAACCACCCTTGGGATCTGCGTTTGCGGTGTAGCGAATCTTTCCTTCACAGGTCACGGTAATGGGAATGGGGTCCCAGGGCAGCGCGCCACCGGCGACTCCCACCTTGCCAAACAGAGAATCACTGCGGCCCTGCTGGGAGAGACTGTCCAATTTGGCAGACTTGCCCAGGTCAGGGGCGGCTTCTGGCGCTTTGCCGCTACCCATCTGCGCGATGGCCGTAACCCGAAGCATGAGAACGCCGCAAAAGATAAAAAGCAGTTTCGTTTTCATTTCCGTCGAACCTCGTTGCGCCTGGCAATCGTATCGATTTCCTGAAGCGGGGAAAGTCTAAGTTCGCCCAGGAAACCACGATTCATTTTGGCACAGGCGCCTGGCCTCTTCGTAGGGAATTCCATCCAACCCATAGTAAAGTGGTAGTAGACAACATTCAGGAAGGAATCCTTTTGAGTTTGAGTATTCGCAATATCGCCATTATCGCGCACGTGGACCATGGTAAGACCACGCTGGTCGACGCCATGCTGAAGCAGAGCGGAACCTTCCGCGCCAACGAAGCCGTCGCCGAGCGTGTGATGGATTCGAACGAACTGGAGCGCGAACGCGGCATCACCATTCTGGCTAAGAATACAGCCATCTTCTATCACGACGTGAAGATCAACATTGTGGATACACCCGGCCACAGCGACTTTGGCGGCGAAGTCGAACGCGCACTAAAGATGGTCGACGGCGTAATGCTGCTGGTGGATGCCAGCGAGGGCCCGCTGCCGCAGACCCGCTACGTGCTGAGCAAAGCGCTCGAAGCGAAGCTGCCGCCGATCGTGGTGATCAACAAAATCGACAGGCCGGACGCCCGTCCCCAGGAAGTGCTCAACGAAATCTACGACCTCTTTATCGATCTCGACGCAAAAGAAGACCAGTTGGACTTTGCCGTTTTATACACGAACGCGAAGGAAGGCACCGCTTCGACCGATATCAAAGGAGGTGGCGAGGATCTCCGGCCTCTGTTTGACGCCATTCTGCAAACCATTCCGCTGCCCCAGGGAGATCCGAAAGGACCGCTGCAGATTCTGGTCGCCAATCTCGACTATAGCGACTTTCTGGGACGTCTCGCCATCGCGCGCGTGTTCAACGGCACCATGTACACCGGCGAAGATGTGGTGATTGCCAAACTTGACGGGTCGATGCACAAGACCAAGATCACCAAACTGTTCTCCTTCTCCGGGCTGAAGCGAACCGATATCACGGAAACCGTCTTAGGCGATATCGTCGCGGTGGCCGGCGTGGAAGGAATCACAATCGGCGAGACCATTACCGATGTGGAAAATCCCGCGCCACTGCCCCACATCGTGATCGACGAACCCACCATCGCAATGACCTTCACGGTGAATACTTCCCCGTTTGCCGGACGCGAAGGCACCTACGTCACGTCGCGAAATCTGCGCGAGCGGCTGGCCAAAGAGCTGCTCACCAATGTTTCCTTGCGCGTGGAAGAGATGGGAACGACGGATTCGTTCAAAGTACTCGGCCGTGGCGAACTGCAACTCTCGATCACCATCGAAATGATGCGCCGCGAGGGCTACGAACTGATGGTTGGCAAGCCCGAGATCGTCACCAAGCGCGACAAAGAAACTGGCAAGCTGATGGAACCAGTGGAGCATCTTACGATCGACGTGCCGGAAGGATTTGTAGGCGTGGTCATGGAGCAACTTGGATCGCGCAAGGCCGAAGTCACCAACATGCACAACCACGGTTACGGGCGCGTGCGCATCGAGTTCCGCGTCCCCAGCCGCGGCTTGATTGGCCTTCGCAGCCAGTTGCTCACAGACACGCGCGGAACCATCGTGATGAATTCGCTCTTCGACGGATACACCGAGTGGCTCGGAGAAATCCCACACCGGCTTACAGGAGCGCTCATCGCCGACCGCGACGGCACTTCCACGGCCTACGCCCTGTGGGGACTGCAAGAGCGTGGAGAGCTTTTCGTCGGTCCCGGCGTCGAACTCTACGAAGGAATGATCATTGGCGAGAACGCCAAAGATGACGATCTCGACGTCAATGCCGTCCGCGAAAAGAAACTCACCAACATGCGCGCTTCGACGGCCGATGAGGCCATCCGTCTGGTGCCATTCCGGCAGTTGAATCTGGAGCAGGCCATCGAATTCATCGCAGACGACGAATTCGTCGAGATCACTCCGAAATCGCTTCGCCTCCGCAAGAAAGTTCTCCAATCGAACAAGCGCAAAAAGAGAGCGCTGGAGACTGTGCAGGAAGGTTCGTGATGCCAGAGATACATGAACGCTGGAGGCGACTCAGGTATTGCTTCGGCTTTTTCTTCCTGCTGGAACTTCTTCTTTTTATCCTTATGGTCTTGGCCGGGACGAGTCGGCCTTACAGCGGCGAGCACTTCTTAACGTACTGGCTTGTTGGTCCCTTAGGCGCGTGGTTGGACCACTATTATCTTCTGTCAGATTTCCGATTTGTAACTTTCCTTGTCGTCTTCTTGATCAACCCTTTGCTCTACGGATTGCTCATTTATCCGCTCGTGTCGCTGGGACACCAGTTCAATCGAAAAAATGAAGCGCCCTCAATCAAACCGTAGCAATCAATCAGTCAGTGCGTTGCGAATGTTCCTCGTCCCCTGCAGTTGCGGCACGACCTCAGATCTGGTCACTGATCACTGCCCCTGATCACTGACCCCTGACCACTGCGCTTGACCTCGCTGGCCCCGGACAGCAATCCTCCGCACAAACATCCCCCCGCGGCCCAAGCGATCCCACCGCCCGCCGCTCTGCCCCCGGATTCATCCGCTCCACAATCAACTCCCGGATCATACCCACGAACTTCGGATGCACGCCCACCGTTTTTGCCCGACTCATCGCAAGGCCTAGCGAATCGCAAAGTTGCCGCGCCTCGATATCCAGGTCGTACAACACTTCCATGTGATCGGATATGAAGCTGATGGGAGCCAAAACCACGCCCGATGCCAGATTCCTTGCCTTCACCTGCCGCAGGTAATCCAAAATGTCGGGTTCTAACCACGGCTGCCCCGGAGCACCGCTGCGGCTCTGGTATACCAGCGCATCGTTCTCGTGCCCGAGCGCCCCTGAGACCAGTCTCCGCACTTCTTCCAGTTGCCGCACATAATCGCTGGTGTTCGCCATGGAAACCGGAATGCTGTGCGCGGTGTAAACGATCTGCACGCTTCGCTGCGCATCCTCGGGAAGATCGTGGAGCGCGTCCCGAACCCGATCCACCGTAGCCTCGACGAACCCAGGGTGGTTAAAGAATGGACGGAGTTTCTCCACATCTGCCGCGCCCGGGCCAACCTCGTGCTGCGCCCGCGCGATGTCTTCACGATACTGCCGGCATCCCGAATAAGAGCTATAAGCCGAAGTTACGAAGGCGATGGCCCGCCGGACCCCATCTTCTTTCATCTTCCGCAGAGTCTCAGGCAGTAGCGGATGCCAGTTCCGGTTTCCCCAATAGACCGGCAGTTTCGGCCCTTTCCGCTCCAACTCCGCTTCCAGCGCGGCAATCAGTTCCCGCGTTTGCTGGTTGATCGGGCTCTTTCCCTCGAAGTGATAATAATGTTCCGCGACCGCCAGCATGCGCTCGCGTGGGATGTTCCGTCCCCGCAAAACGTTCTCAAGGAACGGAATTACGTCGTCCCTCGATTCCGGACCGCCGAATGAGACCACAAGAATAGCGTCGTAGGTCATGTTGAGATCATCTGTAGTAAGAGATCACAAAGGTTAGCTTCAATAAGGGCGTCAGCAAAGCGGTTGACCTTCGATAACCTATAACGTCTCACGATTTGCTCCCCATTTGCAAAATGCTGGTCCCGGTGGGGATGGGAAGGAACTGCGTGGTAGGCTTTTGCGGGGGACTATTGGGGATGGCCGAGTGATTCGTCGGGTCTTTAAAGCATTTCACTATCGCGATTTTCGCCTGATGTGGATTGGCGCTTGTACATCCAGCATCGGCACCTGGATGCAAATCGTCGCGCAAGGATGGTTGATCTACCGCCTCAGCCACTCTGCATTCTTGCTGGCGCTCGATCAATTTCTTGGCGGCATTCCCATTTTCCTCTTTTCTCTGATCGGGGGTGTAGTCGCCGATCGCATGGAGCGGCGGAAAATTCTGCTGGGATCTCAATACGTACAAATGGCTACCGCTGGCCTGCTCACTTTTCTTGTAGCCACCGGTATGGTTCATGTCTGGCACATCCTCTGCCTTTCGTTCATTTCCGGCCTGGCGCAAGCCTTCGGCGGTCCCGCTTACTCGGCCCTGATTCCAACCCTGGTCGAGAAAGATGACATGCCCAATGCCATCGCACTGAATTCGATCCAGTTCAACGTGGCTGTCATGGTGGGGCCGGCGATCGCCGGTCAGGCTTTAGCGAAGCTTGGAGAAAAATGGTGTTTCGGGCTGAATGCGCTGTCGTTCCTGGCTCCGATCGTCTCGCTCTCGATGATCAGCACCCGCTTTCTGCCAGTAAAAACTACCGAGTCCATGTTCGCCAGCCTTAAGCAGGGCATCCGATTCGCCCGCAAGCAAAGCTCAATGGAAGCGCTGATTCTCCTGGCTTTCTGCATGACCGCTCTGGGCATGCCCATGCGCACCTACATCCCCGTATTCGTAAAAGATATCTTCCATCGCGGTCCGGAAACTTACGGGAATCTCCTCGCACTCATGGGGCTTGGCTCGATCTTCGGATCGTTGATAATTGCGACCGCGGGTAATTTCAAGAAAAAGGGACTGGTAGCCCTTCTTGCTTTGATCTGTTTAGGCGCCGGCATTTCCACATTTGCGCTCTCAAAATCAGTTGCGCTCAGCGGAATCATCCTGGTGCTGGTAGGTGCTTCCATGATGGCGGTCTTCGCAACCGTGACCTCGCTGGTGCAGCTGATCACCACCAACGAAATGCGCGGACGGGTGATGAGCGTCTACAACGTCGCCTTCCGCGGCGGCATGCCCATGGGCAATCTGTTATCGGGATGGCTCGTGCCCATCTTCACCGCACCCGTAGTGCTTGGCGTAAATGGATTTATGCTTGTTCTCCTTGCTTTCTATTTCTTATTCTTACAGCGGCGACTGGCGGCGCTTTGAGTCATGATCAGCTTCCTTTCCATTATCGCGCTGGGATTTTTTCTGGGCATGCGCCATGCCACCGATCCCGACCATGTGATCGCCGTGACTACGATCGTAAGCCGGCAACGCAACCTGCTGAAAGCTGCCTTGACGGGGATTTTCTGGGGGATTGGCCACACGCTCACGATCTTCATTGTGGGCTCCGCCATCATTTTGTTTGGCGTGGTGATTCCCGCGCGCATCGGTCTCTCGATGGAATTTTCTGTAGGACTCATGCTGATCGTGCTGGGCGCAATGAATATCGCCAGCTTCGTCCGCTCGACGCGCACGATTGCCGCGGCTCCGGAAGAAGCTGAGATCGTTCATTCTCATCCTCACAGCCATAGCGACTTTGTGCATAGTCACACGCATGGACACGCAACGGAGGCTCATACGCATAGCTACCAGACTCCACTCACATGGCTCGATCGAATGTTCGGCAGGATCGGTCTGTATCAACAGTTGCGGCCCTTGGTGATCGGCATTGTTCACGGTCTGGCAGGTTCCGCCGCGGTGGCGTTGCTCATTCTTACAACCATTCGAAACCCGCGTTGGGCGATGGTTTATCTGCTCGTCTTCGGAGCCGGCACGGTGGGCGGCATGATGCTGATTACCATGAGCATCGCCTCCGCATTTACGTTCTTTGGAAAAAGAAACGAAAAGTTTTCTCATCGGCTGGGACTCGCGTCCGGCCTGGTGAGCTTAGCCTTCGGACTCCTGCTCGCCTGGCAGATCGGCTTCGCCAACGGACTTTTTTCCGGCCACCCGCAGTGGACCCCGCGCTGATACTCCGCTTCGCCGACTCCCCCGTCCTTGTTTCCGCGTTTGTTGCATCCACCCCGCTGCCGTCGCGGCACAAAGGTTGGCCAGCCGTCACTACTCCTCTTACTAAGCAATAATCCTACTTCTAATATCTTGACGGACTTTATAAGTCGCGTCATACTGCCACATGTGAGTACAACTGAGAAACCCGAAACCGTATGGTTCACGACGAAGGGGCAGGTCGTCATCCCGCTTCGCCTGCGTAAACAATTCGACATCGAGGACGGGACAAAGGCCGTCGTGCAAGCCACACCGGAGGGAATCCTACTCAAACCCATGACTGCGGCGCTCATCAAGCGCGGGCGCGGCATCCTCAAGCGCTCGCCGGGAGGCAAGCCGCTGGCGCTGAAGGAAGGCTGGACCGAGCACAAGAAGCAGGAACGTGCACTCGAGGAGCGCCATGCCCGCTAAGGTGCTCGACAGCTTCGCACTGATCGCCTACTTCCGCGACGAGCCAGGCGCAGAGACGATGGAAAATCTGCTCGTCTCCGCCGGTAAGAAGGACAGCCCGCTCCTCATGACCGATGTGAACTACGCCGAGGTGAAGTACTCCATTGTGAAGAAAGATGGCGTGGAGGCGTGGGCGGAAGCCGCGAAGGTTCTTCAGGGCCTTCCAATTGATTTCCATCCCACGACCCGCGCCCTCGCCGACACCGCGGCCGATTTCAAGGCGCATTTCAAATTGAGTTTGGCCGGCGCCTTTGCCGCCGCCCTGGCAAAGGAAAGAAGGGCTGAACTCGTCACCGGCGATCTGGAATTCAAGACACTCGAAAAGGAAATCAAAGTTCACTGGCTTAGATGATCGCAGCCGAGGAAAAACCATGGCCAGCTTCCTTACGATGGATGGGCGGGCCCGGGGTGCCCGGCGAAGGGATTGAGGCACAAAGGAATCTGGTGCGCCCGGAGAGATTCGAACTCCCGACCTATTGCTCCGGAGGCAATCGCTCTATCCATCTGAGCTACGGGCGCACGGGTACTTTCAGTTTACATGGGTGGGCGGAGAAGCATCAACGGGAGGACGTGCCCGGTAATGTCCTAACACTGCATTAGGACACTACCACGTGCCCTCAATGTTGCTGGCGATGAAACGCACTTGCACGCAAGGGGTCGGAAGCGCGAAGCGGAACGCCTCGCGCGGTCGCTCAACCTAAACGATCAGGTGGGACCTGGATCTAGTTCTTCAGGATTCTTACCAGCGGCCTCGGCCGCCGCCACCGCCGCCGCGTCCGCCACGGTCACCGCCGCGATCTCCGCCTCTTCCGCCGCGATCGCGTCCGCCGCCGCCGGCATGTTCAGTTTTGGGGCGGGCTTCGTTTACGTTGAGCGTGCGTCCGCCGACTTGCGAGCCGTTCAATGCGGTAATGGCCTTATCTCCATCTTCGTTGCTGGCCATTTCGACAAAACCGAACCCGCGCGAGCGTCCGGTATCGCGGTCGGTCATGATGCTGACCCGGTCCACTTGCCCGAACGGTTCAAACATCTGCCGCAGTTCGTCTTCAGATGTGTTAAAGCTCAGGTTCCCCACGAAAATATTCTTCAAGCGTCGGCCTCTGCATTGAGCTGTCGAAGTGCGAGCTCAATTCGGCGGACTGGCAGGTCGGGGGCACCTTCCTGAAAATCGAGACCGGAGCTGGCGGCAGTCGAATGCGGCCAGAAGTATAGCAGGTTTGTCAAATCGGACATGTTAAATAGCGAAAACAACCTGCCGGCGGGCTCGGCTAGCACTTATCCACTTGCCAGTAGCCCTGGCGGTGATATCCAAGTTGTAACAGCCGGTTTTTAGGGTCGTGGCGCTTGGCGCAAGTTGGACAGATAAGGTACCGGCTCCAAGCTGTGCCGCGGTGGTCGTAGTTTTCAGGTACGGCGAAAGTGGTGCCGCAACTGCAGGGGACCATGAATACTCGCAGCTGTTCCGGTTTGAGTCGACCGCTGAGTTTAGCGAGTTGCTTCATGCCCTAAGCATACCGCAACGGCTGAAGCCGGCATCGGTATGGTTGGGTTACGGCACGACTAAAGAGGTTGCGGAAAAACTCGTTGACGACAAAAATGCGACCACAGGGGCTGAAGCCCGCATTGATAGTGGAGCCTTACGCGGCGCTCAAGCACCGCTCTTCCACGTTGCGGCACACATTTCAGAGTTTTTCCGCAAACTCTAAAGTCTTGCCCTTCCCGACCTGGACGCTTTCGCCCCCAGCAGAGGCCTCTGCTTAGACGGAGCTGGGGACTTTCGGGCGTTCGTAGTCCGTGGCTTTGGGGCGGCCTTCGACCAGGTGCATTGTGTTCAGGATGGTCTCGATGACCGCCTCATTCCCCACCGCGGTGTTGATCATCACGTGATAAAGGGAGCGGGTGGGCCAGTCGGCGTCGAAATAGTGTTTGACGAAGGCGATGCGCTCGCGATCAACGGTGTCGACCAGATCTTCGGCTTGGGATTTTGTGCATTCGTCCTGCAGCAGGCGCCGGATTTTTTCGGCGCGGGGGGCATAGAGAAAAACGTGGAGGGCATCAGGTTGCTCGCGCAGGAAGTACGGCGCGCCGCGGCCGACGACTACGGCATTTCCTTCCTGCGCAATTCGGGGGGCGATCTGCTCCATCATCGAGACCATGCGGTCGGCATCGAAGGCCTGATTTCCAAGGCCGGAACTGCGCTCATAACTGCCGCGCCAAAAAGCTTTCGCGAGGCGGTAGAAGCTGCTGTCCATGCGCTCATCGCAGCGCGAGACGGCGTCAATGTTAACGTTGGCGAGGCGGGCGATCTCCTCCGTGAGAAGGCGGTCCCAGAGTTTCCAACCCAGGCGGTCGGCAAGTTCGGCAGCGATGGCCCCGCCGCCGCAGCCGTATTCTCGCTCAATAGTGATGAGACGGAACATGGTGCTCCTTATACTTCATACTTCGCCAGCAGGTACGGAAAGAGCCGTCAAGAGAAGATCACTCAGGCGCTAAAGCGCGGAGATACTTTTGGCGACTCAACGGCACGAGTAAAACTCGTGCCCTTCCCGATCATTGCGGTTTACCGACAATCAGTGTACCGCCATTCCGCCTCCCGGCTTCCCTTTTTTCATCAGAAACACGAGCGGAATCATCAGCATGATGGCTATGCCGAGAAGGCGGAAGTCGTCGATATAGGCCAGCATGGCGGCCTGACGCTGGAGCGTGCCTGCAATCAGGGCATAGGCCTGCCGCGAAGCAAATGCCGCACTTGCGCCACTGGCGCGCATAGCCTGCGTGGCACCCTGGAGCGCCGCTCGGAATGCAGGGTTGGAAGAGCTGAGATGGCTTGACAGATAGTTCAGGTGAGTCTGAGTGCGGCGATCGAGCATGGTGGTGACCAGGGAAATCCCCACACTGCCGCCGATGTTGCGGGCCAGGTTCATCAGACCTGAGGCGGCGTTGTTCTTCTCACGGGGTAAGAACGCGTAGGCCGCCGTGTTAATCGGGACGAACAGGAAGGCCATGCCGGCAGCTTGAAACATGCGTGCGATGGCCAGGCTCCGGAAGTCCATGTCGAGATCAAATCCGGTCATGTTGAACAGCGATGTGGAAAGCACGGCCAGGCCAAAGAACAACAGCCAGCGCGGGCTGTAGCGCGAGAGCAGGAATCCGACCAGGGGCAGCAAAACGATGATGGTGAAACCGCCGGGCATCAGCGCCAGGCCCGCTGTCTCTGCGGTATAGCCGAGCAGGGTCTGGGAGAAAAGGGGTAGCAGCAGCGTGCTGCCCAACAGGGCAAATCCCAGCATGAACATTAATAGATTGGAGACGGCGAAGGTGCGGTCGCGAAAAAGATGCAGATCGATGATGGGGTCTTTGTGCCGCCACTCCCAGATAATAACGAAGATCAAGGAAGCCGCCGCGATCAGCGAAAGCACAACGATGAAGTGGGATTCGAACCAATCGTCGCGTTGACCCTTGTCGAGGACAATCTGCAGCGCTCCCAGCCCCAGCGCTACAAAACCGAGGCCGACGTAGTCGATTTTCGTTTCGCTAAGTTTGCGGCGCTTGAGGTAGGGCGGATCCTGGATGAGCCGCGTGGTGAGCAACAGAGAAATGATGCCGACCGGGATATTGATGAAGAAAATCCAGCGCCAGGTGAAGTTGTCGGTGATCCAACCGCCGAGTGTGGGGCCGATGGCGGGCGCCGTAACTACGGCGATACCGTAAACGGCGAAAGCCATGCCGCGCTTGGCGGGGGGGAAGGTATCAGCAAGGATGGCTTGTTCGCTGGGCTGAAGTCCACCACCGCCGATCCCTTGGAGCACGCGGCAAACGATGAGTGTGGCCAGGTTCGGCGCTAATCCGCACAGGAAGGAACTCACGGTGAACAATGCCACGCAGCTCATGTAGAAATTCTTGCGGCCGATGATCGAGGAAAGCCAGCCGCTCAAGGGAAGAATGATGGCATTGGAAACCAGGTAGGAGGTCAGGACCCAGGTGCTCTCGTCCTGTCCCGCCGAAAGGCTGCCCGCGATGTGTGGTAGCGCTACATTCGCGATGGAGGTGTCGAGCACTTCCATGAAGGTCGCCAGGGTAACCGTGATAGCGATGATCCAGGGATTGATGGCCGGACGCCAGGCGTCGGCATTGTCGAGCGGGACTGCGGCCGAGCTCATTGCCGAATCCAGACCTTGGGAGTGACCGACATGCCGGGGCGCAGCAAGTGATCGTTATTTTCTCCGGGATCGAGCACAATCTTGACCGGAACACGCTGCACGACCTTCACATAATTTCCGGTAGCGTTTTCGGGAGGCAGCAGGCTGAAGCGCGCGCCACTGGCGCCCGCGATGCTGTCTACTTTGCCTTTGTAACTTTTTCCGTAGGCATCGACTTCGATGGTGACCGGCTGGCCGACCTTCATGTCACGAAGCTGGGTTTCTTTGAAGTTGGCGGTGATCCAAATATCGTCGAGGGGAATGATCTTCATCAATTCCTGGCCGGGGGAGACGTTCTGTCCTACCTCGACGGTACGATCGCTGACTACGCCCGAAACCGGAGCCGTGATTTTGGTGTATTGCAGATTCAGTTGTGCCTGGTCCAGTTCCGCTTTTTTCTGTTGCGCGATGGCGAGGGCCGAGGCAGCTCTGGAACGGATGACCTCCATTTGCCTGGGAGCCGTCTGAGCGTTACTCCAGTTGGCTTGTGCCTGCACCAGCCTCCCTTGGGCTTGAACTACTTGCGACTGGGCAGCGTCGGCTAGGGCGCGAGCAGAATCGACTGCGGCGGCACTCGCTTTGGCGGACGCTACCGCCTGATCGTATTGCTGTTGGGAGATCTCCTGCTTGTCGACCAGTTGCTTGTAGCGGCTAAGATCGTTTTGCGCCTTGACGTTGTTCGCTTCAGCTTCGCTAAGCTGTGCCTTCGCTGATTCCAATTGCTGCCTGGCTGCGGCAATCCCGGCCCGAGAGCTGGCAACGTCGGCTTCCGTCGCGGAGACCTGACTGGTGGTGTTCACCGAAGTGATGGGGACGTTCACGCCAGCAGCAGCGGCGGTGGCTTGGGCATCTTCAAAATCCGCTTTAGCCTTCTCGTAGGCAATCTGATAGTCGGCGGGATCGATTTCCACCAGAACCGTGCCAGCCTGCACATATTGGTTGTCCTGGACGTTCAGGCTGATAACGTGACCGGAAATTCGGGCGCTGATCGAATTGATGTGGCCGTCCACCTGGGCATCGTCGGTGGATTCGTAACTGGTGACGTAGCGGTAAACGAAAAATCCGACGACCAATAGCACTACTGCGGCGATGATGACGGCGATGCGGAAGCCGGGACTGGCAGTGCGCGAAGGGCGAGTGCGGAAGTCTCTCTCCGTCGCCGGCAAAGGCTTGGTGCGAGTTTCCGCTTGATCCGGCGGCGCGGCGGGCGGGGTTTGCGTGGTCGGTTCCATAAAGTTCTAGTTCTGTTCGCCTTTCAAATATCGTTTCACTCCCTGCTCGGCGTCGCCGATAGCGCGCGCCAACTCCACTTTGGCCAGATTGTGCGCGTACAGACTCTGAATGTAGCTCTCATGAGCCCCGGCCACGGCTTCCTGGGCCTGAACCACCTCCAGGTTGTCGGTAACGCCGGCCGCAAAGCGATCGCGAGATTGCGTTAGAGCCTCATCCGCTAATTCGACGGAGCTGCGAGCCACCTCGACTTGCTCGGCGGCGGACATCAAATCCAGTAACGCGCTGCGAACTTCAAAGTCAATGCGGCCGCGAACATCACCCAGTTGGGAACGAGCTTGCTTCAGTTGAGCGTCGGCCTCCAGCACATCGCTGTGGACTTTTCCTCCGGCAAAAATCGGGATGCTTAGGCCGCCATTCACCTGCCAGGTGCCGTTCGAATGGCCGGGAGTCACTCCTATGTCGCCGTAGTTTGCGTTGACATCCAGCGAGGGATAGTACCCTGCCACAGCCCCGCGGTGAGCCAATTCCGCAGCCCGAACCTGCGCCTGCGCGGCCTGATAGTCCCAGCGTGCGGTATATGCGCGTTGCAAGTAAACCTCAACGGGAAGTGGAGTCAAGGCTTGGTACGGAGCCTTTTCGGTCAAGGAAAATTCCTGGCCCGGAGGCAGGCCGATGATGCGAGCGAGCGACAACTTTTGCTTGGCAAAATCGTTCCGCGCCGCGATCAGCTGCTGCTGCCGGGTTTGTAACTCTACGTGCGAGCGCAGGGTATCGATGGCGGGGCTGAGTCCGGCTTTTTGCTGGTCCGACGCTTTGTCGTAAAGCGCCTGGGCATTCTTAACCTGGGCGTCTGAGGTCTCGATGCGAGCCTCGGCCGCAATCGCAATCAAATAGGAGTTTCCGATCGCGAGCACAACCAACTCTCGCGCATCTTTGTAGCTGTACTGCGCCGATTTCAAACGCTCGGCGGCGGCGCGTTCCTGCTCAAAATAATGGAAGTTGAAAACAGACTGAGTCAGTGAGGCGCGCGCGTCGAAATAATTGAATGGCCCAATCACCCGCGGGATAGGAAATGGGAAGACGTTGCTTTTCAAGCCCAGGGCCGTGAGGCTCTGGGTCTGAACGTCTTCCTGTACTCGGGCTTCCAGGTTGGGCAAGAGATTGCTGAGTTCTTTCCATCTCTCACCGCGAGCGGTGATTGCCTGATCGCCGGAGATGAGCAAGCCAAGATTGTTGCGCAATCCACGATCAATCGCCTCCTGATAAGTCAACTGCAGGACGTCAGGAGTAGCTTTGCCTTCAGGCTCGCTACCGGTGAAGGGACTCTGCGATCCGGGCAAAGAAATGGAGGGGGTGGGTGCAGAAGTCTGGGCCAGGAGACCTGTGACCGCGAACAGCGAGACTAGAGTCCAAGCCAGAAATCTACGATTTGGATGAGGGGGAGGGCGGTGCATTTCCGGTTCTGAAAAGACTCCCATTATAGATCTTGGGACATGACCTTTCTTCGTCGCATGGAAACTATAACGCGTTGTTATTGATTCACTTATCGCTCTAGGGGATTCAAGGAAAGCCGAAGCGGCGGCCTCAATTAACGCCTGGTCAATCAGCAGTGCACTCCGCCGCCTCCGAAATTCGCGCCATTCGACGCCTGCCCGGACAGGGTTGCAAGTCTGCCCTCCAAAACTTAGGTCACTTGTGCCGGGGTGACCCAGGCTTCAAACTGAACATGGAAATTCTTGCGAGAAAGAAATTTGCACATGACGGATTCAAAGTCCAACACAGCGACAGGAACAGACTGGACGGGCCTGCTGGCCGATCCTGACCTGGCGCGGAACATTGGAAAGCTGCTGCAGACCTATCGCGATGCGGCTCCTGAGCGCAGAGAAGAAGCTTTACTTGCGGCCATGCGCGAAATTAAAGCCGGTTCGAGCGGCCCGGCGGAGCCGCGGCACCCCTTGCCTACTTCAGCTTCCGCCACGCCTCCCTTTGAAACTGACATCTTCGGCTCTGATTGGGAGCAAGATCGGAGACGGCATCCCCGGATTAAGTGCTTCGTAGCGGTCGAACTGCGCGTTGACGAGGGAGAGGTTCCGATCTGGGGCAATCTTTGCAATACCAGCGCCGGCGGATGCCAGGTGGAGACCGCGACGCACATTCGCGCAGGGGCCAGGGTCGAAGTCGGGCTGTGGGTGGCGAGTGGGAAGATTTGGGTAAAAGGAGTGGCGCTGAACGGGGTGGTCACTCGCAGCGCAGCCGCCGGAGTACGCGTTCGCTTTGCCGGAATGGAGCCCACTGGCAAGGAAAATCTTCGTCAGTTTCTCAAGTACATCCAGGAAACCACCAGAGCAACGAAGCGTGAGACCAGCTATCTGACGCTGCTAAAATAGACTTCCTCGAATCGGCTTTCCTTTCCTCGCAGTTCTGCCAGCTGACCCGTTTTCATAGATCGTCCGACATTGTTCCGCGAGAAATTGATACACTCGGGGCATAGGTGAAACTCTTTTCTGTCCCCAGAACTCTAATGAAAGTGGCCAGAGGAACAGCCCGAGTGAAGCTGCCCCTGGGAGGAGCACGCGTCGCATGGTAGCCAGTGAACAAGCGGTGGTAACCGGCAAGCAACTGGACACGCTGTCTATTAATACGATCCGCACACTGGCGATTGACGCTGTGCAACAAGCCAATAGCGGACACCCGGGCGCGCCTATGGGCCTCGCATCGGTCGCTTATTGCCTGTGGCAGGAGTTTCTGCGATACGACCCGGAAGATCCGACGTGGCTGAACCGGGACCGCTTTGTCCTGTCGAACGGCCACGCATCCATGCTGATCTACGCCATGCTTCACCTGGCGGGCGTACGTGAGGTCGGCGAGAACGGTCAAGTACTCAAAGATCTGGCCGTTCCTATGGAGGAGATCAAGCGCTTCCGGCAGCTCGGAAGCCGGACTCCGGGGCACCCAGAATCCCATATCACCAGCGGACTGGAGACGACTACGGGACCGCTGGGGCAGGGTGTGGGAAACAGCTTAGGGATGGCGATTGCGAGCCAGTGGCTCGCGGCGAATTTTAACCGGCCGGAATTCGAAATCTTCAACTACAACGTCTATGCCATTTGTTCTGACGGCGATCTCATGGAAGGTGTTGGCAGCGAGGCAGCATCACTGGCCGCCCATCTAAAGCTTTCCAATCTGTGCTGGATTTATGACAACAACCACGTCACGCTGGATGGGCCGGCGAGTTGGTCTTTCAGCGAAGACGTAGCTACGCGCTTCATCGGCTACGGGTGGAATGTCACGCGGGTTACCGATGCGAACGATTTGGAGATGCTGGCCCGCGCGTATGAAGTTTTTGAGAAGACCACTGATCGGCCCACACTGATCATCGTCGACACCCATATTGGTTACGGATCGCCTCATAAGCAGGATACGAACGCGGCGCACGGAGAGCCGCTCGGCGAGGAAGAAGTCCGGTTGGTTAAGAAATTTTATGGCTGGCCGGAAGATGCCAAGTTCTTGGTTCCGGAAGGCGTGCGCGAGCACTTCCGGGATGGAATCGGTAAGCGCGGACATGACGCGCGCGCTGCGTGGTCGAAGACCTTTGCCGAGTACTCGAAAAAATATCCGGAGTTGGCTGAGCAGCTGCATCGCATGCAACGCCGCGAGCTTCCCGATGGATGGGACAAGAATCTGCCCACGTTTCCGGCGGATGCGAAGGGCGTTGCGACCCGCGAGAGTGGGGGCAAGGTTCTGAACGCGCTGGCGCAAAATATTCCGTGGCTGATGGGCGGCTCGGCGGACCTGGCTACGTCCAACAAGACTACGTTGAAGTTTGAAGGCGCCGGGGACTTCGAGGCTGGCAATTATGGCGGACGCAACCTGCATTTCGGCGTTCGTGAACATGGGATGGGGGCCAGCGTAAACGGGCTTACGGTCTCTGGAATTCGTGCCTTTGGCGCGACCTTCTTTAACTTCAGTGATTACATGCGTGCCAGCATTCGGCTGGCGGCTTTGATGGAAATTCCTTCGATTTTCGTTTTCACTCACGATTCCATTGGAGTGGGAGAAGACGGGCCCACGCATCAACCGATCGAGCAGTTGGCATCGCTGCGCGCCATGCCGAATTTGATTGTGCTACGCCCCGGCGACGCGAACGAAGTGGTCGAGGCGTGGAAGATTATTGTGCAATTGCAGCATCAACCCGCCGTGCTGGTGCTGACGCGGCAAGCGCTTCCGACTTTCGACCGCACCAAGTATGGCGCGGCCTCCGGCGTGGCCAAAGGCGCTTATGTGCTTGCCGATGCGCCGGGCGGAAAACCAGATGTAATTCTAATGGGCACGGGAAGCGAAGTTTCGCTGTGCGTTGAGGCCTACGAGAGACTCAAAGCAGAGGGCATTCGGGCGCGAGTGGTGAGCATGCCCTCGTGGGAGATTTTTGAACGGCAAGACGCAGCTTACAAGGAAAGCGTCCTGCCATCGTCAGTCACCGCGCGAGTATCGGTCGAGATGGCGGCTACATTTGGCTGGGAACGTTATGTGGGATTGAAGGGGCGAAAAGTAGGCATGCACCGCTTCGGAGCCTCGGCGCCATTAAAAGACTTGCTGAAGTTTTTCGGTTTTACCGCGGATGCGGTGGTGGCGGAAGCCCGCAAAGCAATTGCGGACAAATAAATAGCGCTTGTTCGGGGTTGTGCTTTACAGCCATGCGCGGCTTCCGAGCAAGAAGCTCCACGAGTCATTCATCAGGAGAAATCATCATGCAACCAACAGGAGTATTGGAAAACGCAAAAGCTACGAATCCTCTCAAAGCGTTGCTCGATTATGGGCAGTCCATGTGGCTCGACTACATCCGGCGGGACTTGTTCACCAGCGGAAAACTGAAGGTAATGATCGCGGAAGACGGCCTCCGCGGAATGACTTCGAACCCTTCCATCTTCGAAAAGGCAATCGGTGAAAGTTCGCTGTATGACGATATATTGAAGTCGCTGGCTTCGCGCTCCGACCTTGACGCCAAAGCCCGTTTCGAGCAGATTGCAATTCGCGACATTCAGGATGCAGCGGATATTCTGCGGCCTGTGTACGAGAGTACGGGGTTTAAAGACGGATTCGTCAGTCTGGAAGTCTCTCCGTTGCTCGCGATGAAGACGCAGGAGACGATTGCGGAAGGCCGCCGTTTGTGGAAGACCGTCAACCGACCCAACGTGATGATCAAAGTACCGGGGACGCCGGAGGGACTCCCGGCGATTCGCCAACTCATTGGTGAAGGCATCAACGTCAATGTGACCCTGCTGTTTGCGCAGGAGGTGTACGAGCAGGTTGCCGACGCCTACATTGCCGGACTTGAGGATCTGGCGAAGCGCGGGGGCGATCTCAAGAAAATGGCCGGAGTCGCCAGCTTCTTTATCAGCCGCATCGACACGTTAGTGGACTCCATCATCGACGATCGACTGAAAACTACGAAAGACTCGCAGCAGCAGGCGCTACTCAACAGCCTGAAGGGTAAAGTCGCGATCGCTAATGGAAAGCTCACATATCAACGCTATCAGAGCATCTTCGGCGGACCGCGATGGGAAGCGCTGGCGGCAAAGGGCGCGCAGACCCAGCGCGTGCTCTGGGCCAGCACCAGCACCAAGAATCCGGCCTATCGGGACGTGATGTATGTGGAAGAATTGATTGGACCCGACACTGTGAACACAATGCCTCCGGCCACGATCGATGCATTTCGTGAACATGGGCGGCTGCGCAACAGCCTTACCGAGGATGTAGCAGGAGCCCAGAAGGTAATGGATGATCTGGCGAAGAGCGGTATCGCCATGAAAGAAGTCACCACGAAACTGACGGCGGACGGAGTAAAGATTTTCGCCGATGCGTTCAACAAACTACTGTCTGTGGTAGAGAAAAGCATTCAACAAAAAGGAAAGACCGCTTGAGTCGCTTGAAGTCTTCGCTGCCGGAAAGCCTCGCCGCCGCAGTAAAGACAGCCATCAGCGATTGGCAGGCAGGTGGCAAGGTACAGCGCCTTTGGGCGCGCGACGCTTCCCTGTGGACCGGCACTGATGAGGCGAGTTGGCTGGGATGGTTGGACATTGTAGAAGACCAGATCGCGCATCCAGTCGAATTGCGCAACCTCGCCAAGGAGGTCTGGAGCGCAGGCTTCAAAGACGCTCTCCTTCTGGGCATGGGAGGGTCCAGCCTTGGTCCAGAAGTTCTGCGCATGACGTTCGGCAAAATTGCCGGGTATCCCGATTTGCACGTGCTCGATTCCACCGATCCCGCTCAAGTAAAAGCGTTTGAAAACAAGATCGACGTTGCCCGGACGCTGTTCGTCGTGTCCAGCAAGTCGGGCAGCACGCTGGAACCAAACATTTTTAAACAATACTTCTTTGAACTTACCAAGAAGGCTGTGGGCGCGGACAGGGCGGGCAGCCACTTCACGGCCATCACCGATCCCGGTTCAAAGATGCAGCAGGTAGCCGAAGGCGATCGTTTCCGGCACATTTTTTTTGGCCGGGCTTCGATCGGCGGCCGCTATTCGGTTCTTTCAAATTTCGGAATGGCGCCTGCCGCCATTATCGGGATCGATACCAAGAAGTTCCTCGATCGGGCGCAGGAGATGGTGCGAGCCTGCGCTGCGTCCGACCGAGTCGAGGAAAATCCTGGCGCGGTGCTTGGAATCATTCTGGGGACCGCGGCAACGGCCGGGTTCGATAAAGTCACCATTGTCACTTCTCCGGACATTTCCGACTTGGGCGCATGGCTCGAGCAGTTGCTGGCCGAATCCACGGGAAAACTTGGGAAGGGGATCATTCCGGTGGACCGCGAGGAATTGGCTCCGCCTGAGTCTTATGGCAAGGACCGCGTCTTCGCCTACATTCATACCGACTTCGCGACCGAAGCGAAGACTGAAGCCAAACTAGCTGCACTCGAGAAGGCCGGGCATCCGGTCGTGCGGATTTCGATGGCCGACACTTATGACCTGGGAGCGGAATTCTTTCGCTGGGAGTTTGCCACGGCGGTCGCGGGTTCCATCCTTGGCATCAACGCCTTTAACCAGCCAGACGTCGAAGCCAGCAAGATTGCGACGAAAACTTTAACGTCGCAATATGAAAAGACCGGCTCCCTGCCCACGGAAAAACCCGTAGTCGAAGACGGGGGCGTCAACCTTTTTACCGATGAGAAGAATGCCGCGGACTTGGCGAAGGCCGCGGGCTCGGACAAGTCGCTGGCCGGATATTTGAAAGCTCACCTGCAACGGATCGGTGCGGGCGATTATTTTGCCCTGCTGGGATATATCCAGATGAATTCCGCACACGAAGAAATCCTGCAGAAGATGCGCCACGCAGTTCGGGACAGCAAGCGCGTGGCAACATGTTTAGGGTTTGGACCTCGCTTTCTGCATTCCACGGGACAAGCCTACAAGGGCGGTCCGAATTCCGGGGTCTTTCTACAAGTGACTTGCGACGATGCGGTGGAATTGCCGGTACCGGGACAAAAATATACGTTTGGCGTGGTGAAAGCGGCGCAAGCCCGGGGAGACTTCCAGGTGCTGGCCGAGCGCGGACGGCGTGCGCTGCGTGTGCATCTGGCAAGCGACGTTGAGGTAGGTCTGGGGACACTCGCAGCAGCGGTTCAAAAAGCACTTGCGTAGTCTAATGTCGTCGGTGGCACGCCAGCGCTATTTTCAGTTCCAGCGCCACGTTTAAGGAGCAACGCAATGCAGTTGGGAATGGTGGGTCTGGGCCGTATGGGCTCGAACATGACGCGGCGTCTCATGCGCGGCGGGCATCACCTCGTCGTCTCGGACTTGAGCGCTGACGCGGTAAAACAACTTGCGGGGGAGGGGGCGGGCGGTGCGTCGTCCCTGGAAGATCTGGTCGGGAAACTGAAAACGCCGCGCGCAGTGTGGGTGATGGTCCCGGCGGGCGGAGCTACGGAGCAGACCGTGCAGAGCCTGGCGCAGCACATGCAGGCGGGGGACACGATTATCGACGGCGGCAATTCCTACTTCAAAGACGATGTGCGACGAGCGGGGCAACTCAAAGGCAAAGGCATTCACTACGTGGACGTGGGAACCAGCGGCGGCGTCTGGGGACTCGATCGTGGTTATTGCATGATGATCGGTGGACCGGATGAAGCAGTCCAGAGACTCGATCCAATTTTCAAGACACTGGCTCCGGGAAAGGGCGATATTCCTCGCACTCCGGGCCGGGAAAAACTGGCCGGCACCGCTGAGGATGGTTACATCCACTGCGGTCCGTCGGGTTCCGGTCACTTTGTAAAAATGGTGCACAACGGAATCGAATACGGCATCATGCAGGCGTATGCCGAGGGCTTTGATATCTTCAAGAATGCCACGAGCAAGGATTTGCCGGCGGATATCCGGTACGATCTGAATCTGCCGGACATCGCCGAAGTTTGGCGCCGGGGGAGTGTGGTCAGTTCGTGGCTGCTGGATCTGACGGCCATGGCGTTGACGGAGAATCCGACGCTATCCGAATACGAAGGGTACGTGCAGGATTCAGGCGAAGGCCGCTGGACCATTCAGGCGGCAATCGAAGAAGCGGTTCCGGCAGAAGTACTGACGGCGGCGTTGTATGTGAGATTCCGTTCGCGGCAACAACATACGTTCGCGGAGAAGATGCTGTCTGCCATGCGGCAAAAATTTGGTGGGCACGTGGAAGCCGGGGCGGCGAAGAATAAGTCTGCGTAACACCGCTCCAGGAAGTAATGAAGGATTTTATGACGGCTCAATTGGCGGAAAAACCCTCAGCGGTTCTACCCCGCGTCGGCAAACAGGGCGACCCTTGCATCATGGTGATTTTTGGCGCAGCCGGAGATCTAACGGCGCGCATGTTGATTCCCGCGCTTTATAACCTGGCCCGTGCGGACTTGCTCTCGAAAGAATTCGCCGTGCTGGGCGTGGCGCGCAAGCAGATGACGGACGAAGATTTTCGAAAGAGGGTTCTGGAAGACGTCAAACAATACTGCGGCGATTGTATCGAAGATGCGGCATGGGACAGCTTCTCCCGGCGCTTCTACTACTCGGCCGGCGATTTCAACGACGACAAAGTCTTTCTCCAGCTCAAGGATCGACTGGCACAGATCGACCGCGATCACTCCACCCAGCAAAACGTCTTTTACTATCTGGCGACGGCTCCGAACTATTTCGGCTCCATTGTGGAAAAGCTCGCAAGCAATGGACTGCTGGAACAAAACAATGAGCACTGGCGTCGAGTCGTCATCGAGAAGCCGTTCGGCCACGACCTGGAGTCGGCGAAAGCGCTCAACCAGCAAATCCTTAAAGTCGCCGACGAAAAGCAGATTTATCGCATCGACCATTATTTAGGCAAAGAGACCGTGCAGAACATCATGGCGTTTCGCTTCGCCAACGGAATCTTCGAGCCTATATGGAACCGCCGCTACATCGATCACGTACAAATCTCGGTGACTGAAACCGTGGGCGTCGAAGGCCGGGGCAGCTACTTCGATCACGCCGGATCGCTGCGCGACATGGTTCCCAACCACATCATGCAGCTCATCAGCCTGACCGCAATGGAACCGCCTATTTCATTTGACGCCAATGCCGTGCGTGACGAACAGGCCAAGATTCTGCATGCCATCCAGCCGATCGGCGATGAGGAAGTTCTTAGCCGCTCAGTTCGTGGACAATACGGCGAAGGCGCCGTAGCTGGCCAGCGGGTACCTGCGTACCGCGCCGAACCAGACGTACCGCCAGATTCCCGCACGGAAACCTTTGTCGCCATGAAGCTGCTCATCGACAACTGGCGTTGGGCCGACGTTCCCTTCTATCTCCGCACCGGGAAGCGCATGCCGGCGCGCAATACGCATATCGTGATCCAGTTCCGCCAGGCGCCGTTTGTGCTTTTTCGCGATACTTCGGTGGAACACCTCATGCCAAACCAATTGGTGCTTCACATCCAGCCGGAGGAAGGCATTTCGCTCCAGTTTGCGGCCAAGGTACCCGGCCCCGTGATGCGACTGGGAACCGTGGACATGAACTTCGAATACCAGGAATACTTTGGAAAACAACCGAGCACAGGCTACGAGCGGCTGCTGCACGATTGCATGATCGGCGATCAAACCCTGTTTCAGCGCGCGGATATGGTGGAGGCTGGCTGGAGCGTGGTGAATCCCATGCTGGATCTATGGAAGGCCCTGCCTCCCCGGAACTTTCCGAACTACTCCTCGGGGAGTTGGGGACCGAAGGAGGCCGACGAGCTCCTGGAGCGCGACGGGCGGCGCTGGAGGAATTTCGAGAAATGATTCTAGCCGGCGATATTGGGGGAACCAACGCTCGACTGGCTTATTTTCAATCCCAGAATGGCGACCTGCATCTGGTTACCGAGCGCATATTCCCCAGCCGTGAGTACAAGGAATTCGGCGACGTTGTCTCCAGTTTCATACAGGACTCCGCCACGCGGCCTGAGGTAGCCTGTTTTGGAATTGCTGGCCCCGTCCGTAATGGACGCGTCGAAACATCCAACCTGCCATGGATCATCGAGCAATCCCGGCTGTCGAGGCAGATTAAGCTTCCCGCCACTTTGTTGATCAACGATCTCGAAGCCACGGCATGGGGCATTGGCGGGCTCAGCCCGCAGGATCTCACTCCCCTGAATCAGGTCGCGCAATCGGTTGGGAATCAGGCCGTCATCGCCCCCGGAACCGGGCTGGGAGAGGCGGGCTTGTTCTGGAACGGAAGTCAGCACCAAGTCTTCGCTTGCGAAGGCGGACACTGCGACTTCGCGCCTCAAGGGAAGTTGCAAATGGAGCTATTGCAGTTTCTTGCCAGCCGGTACGGGCACGTCAGTTATGAACGAATCCTGTCTGGTCCTGGGCTGGTCAATGTTTATGAATTCCTGCGGCAAAAGGGCTGTGCTCCGGAGCGGGAAGGCTTTGCTGCGGAACTTGATCGTGGGGACCGGGCTGCCGCGATTTCCCATGCTGCGCTGGATGGAAGCAATCCGTTGGCGGAAAAGGCTCTGGAGCTTTGGATCTCGGTTTACGGCGCGGAAGCGGGAAACCTGGCGCTAAAGGAAATGGCCACTGGGGGAATCTTTCTGGGCGGCGGAATCTCGCCGAAGATCCTTCCAAAGCTTACGGGGCCGATGTTTATGAAGGCCTTTTTGGAAAAAGGCAGGTTGCGTCCGCTTCTTGAGAACATCCCGGTGCGGGTCATCACTAACGACAAAGCCGGCCTGCTGGGTGCGGCGCGCTGTGCCGCCGCCAAGTACACCACCGTCATGGCAGGAGCATCTTGAGTCCACAGTTCGAGATTCGCAGACTCACCACGCCTCAGGATCTCTTCCAGGCGGCGGCCGAAGAGGTTATAAGTTCGGCTGCGGAGGCAATCGCGCAGCGCGGACGCTTTACGATTGCACTCTCCGGCGGATCCACTCCCAAAAACCTTTATACCCTGATTGCCGCCAATGCCAGCGCCAGCCTTCCCTGGA
>Ga0307479_10000999_pt1 | contig 25569 bp, 43 predicted proteins | sample atmos_gasesECM4C_FD_203743 | JGI IMG/M metagenome (GOLD analysis project Ga0307479, IMG submission 203743) | Hardwood forest soil microbial communities from Morgan-Monroe State Forest, Indiana, United States - atmos_gasesECM4C_515 | ecosystem: Environmental > Terrestrial > Soil > Temperate... | reverse complement strand
ACGTCCCTGGCGCTTTTGAGTTGCCCCTCGCCGCGAAAAAACTCGCTGCCACTGGCCGCTACAATGCCCTAATCGCCATCGGCTGCATCTTGCGTGGAGAAACCGCGCATTACGATTACGTTTGCTCGGAAACCTCGCGCGGCTTGCAGCTCGCGCAAATGGACACAGGCCTCCCCATCATCTTCTGCGTCCTGACTTGCGACACCCTCGAGCAAGCCATCGACCGCGCCGGCCTCAAGGGCGGCAACAAAGGTTTTGAAGCCGGTCTCGCCGCAATCGAAATGGCGCATCTCTCGCGAAAGCTCGCCCGCGGAAAATCTTCCTCCGATGCACAGAAATCTCGATCATCCCGAAAGTCGCAGCGCAAGTAACATGTCCCTCCGCAGCAAATCCCGCGAGTTTGCCATGCAGATGCTCTTCCAGTGGGACATGAGCCAGCAGGACCCCACTAAACTGGAAGCAAAATTCTGGCGCGGCGCCAAGGCCGCCGACACCACACGCGAATTTGCCAATCGCCTATTCGAGGGCGCCGCAAAAGAAGTGACCGTGCTGGACGAAATCATCGTCAAGCACGCAGAAAATTGGCGCTTTGACCGTCTGGCCGCCATCGACCGCGCCATCCTGCGCCTCGCTATGCACGAACTGCGCTCCTCCGACACCCCGCCCAAGGTCGTCCTGAACGAAGCAGTAGATCTCGCCAAGAAGTTCTCCGGAGAAGATTCCGGCGCGTTCGTAAACGGCATCCTCGACGCTTTCCGTAAGTCACTGATCCAACATTAGTTTGGCTCTACCGAGCCACCCGGCGACATCCGCCGAAACTTTCCCACCCCGCTTGTGTTTTTCCGGAAGAATCCGAAGCAGGTCTCGGAGAGTTCTCATAAGGAGAGAGATGTGACCGCCGACCGCAAGGACCGCAACCAGGACCAGCGCGATATCAACAAAGACAAGCGCGACCTGCACAAGGACCGCAAGGACCTGCGCCACGACCGCAAAGCCAAATAAGGCGGCACATTAGAGCAATGCCGTTTCAGCGCGGGAGCTGCGCGCGTCACGCAGCAGTGGCGAGCCGGCCGCGCTTACATTTTTGGTTCGAGGCGAAGTGCCCCCGACAAAAGGAACTAACCATCATTTCTGAACATTCAGTGTCAGACTGATCCGAAAAGCATGTCCGTTTAAGGGATCGGCAGCCGTCAGCACTTCCAGACTTTGGCCGTCTTTTACCAAAACCAATGACTGAGCACGTATCGTGGGAATATACGGCTGCCCCGTTTCTGCGGTTTTTATGGTGCCCTTTTCGTCGCCCCGGCCTTGAAAGTAGAGCGATGAGCGCTCGAAGTTCAGGCGTACCGTGAAGCGGCCCTCGTCTTCAGCCTGCACGCCGCAATCGATATTCGACCCGACATCTACAAAAGTAGATTGCCCGTCTTTTCCGGCCGATGCCACTGGAACACGAACTCCGACACGCGTAAAACTCGAATACGCTACGTGGCCGCTTGGGTCCGAGTTGATCAAAATTGAGTAAGGAAGGCTCGCAACCTTCTTTTCGCCGTCATATTCCGTCAAGACCACTAGGAGTCTTACGGGGATGCTTGGCTTTGGCTTCTCGGAGGGATTGGCCTTCTCCTGCGCGCGCCCGAGCGGACAGCATAAGAACAAAGCAAAAACCGCAAAGATTGCTATAGTCTTCTTCATCAGACCCTCCTGTTTTTGCGACTAGGCGATTCACTTGGAACTCAGATCAGGCAAAGGTTTGACAACCAATTCTGAAATCTCGATCGATGGGACTTCCATTGGTTTCATGTCTGCCTCGTGTTGCAGGCTGGCGCTAAACGTCGCTCGCGCCCTTGGGGCGGCGACTCCTTCCATATATTTCACGAGCAACTCTTCCTGCCCCTGAGGAACCAAAACTTCCACGCCACTGTTTCCGCGGGCCGGAACATTCGGACGTCCTGCAATATTTAAAACCCTTGAGCGGGAATGCAGCGCCTGATGAGAGAACGCCTCGAGCTCTTTGCTATCGCCGCTGGCGGCTCCGGGGTGCGAGACCGATGGTTCAGTTTGAGCCGCATGGCCTGGCGGCATCTCTTTCCTGCCCTTACTCGGGTTGTCTCTCAAAAAAAATGCCAGCGCCAGAGCTGCGGCCGCCGCCATCGTGCCGAATGCAAAAACAGAGGAATAAGGTCTACGCCCTCGAGAAACCTGAATCTGCAAAGCTGCACGGACCCGGTGTTCAAAGTTGGGTGGAACTCCGACGTTGGTTCGGGAATGAAGGCCCGCGTCGACTAAAGTAAAGAGGGATTGCTGGGCGGCCAGCGTGGCGCCGCAGTGCGCGCAGGATTCCACGTGTTCGCGCAGCGCATTGGGCAGCACTGCGCCGCTCGCAGCGGCCTCGATCAACGCCTCTTTGTAGTTGTCACATAGCATTGCAACTTCTCCGCTAATTTTTTCCTGCCCGCGAACAGCCGCGACTTCACCGTGCCGACTGGCAAGTTCAGCATTCCCGCAACTTCTTGCAAGGAGTGGCCTTCCATGGCCGCAAGTAGCAGCACCAGCCGCAGCTTTTCCGGCAGCTCGTCCAATGCGCGATCGCACTGCGCCTGAAATTCGCTCGACGCGGCAAGCTCCTCGGCTGTGGCTGGCGCAGGACGCCTCGTCGGCTGCGCCCATTCGATTTCACGCACCTCGCGCCGTTTCACTGAGCGAGCCCGGTCCAGCGCCAGCCGAAACACGATGCGCACCAGCCACCCTCGAAATCGTTGCGCATCGCGCAAGCGATCAAACCGCCGGTACGCCCGCAATAACGCTTCCTGCGCGACGTCCTCCGCGTCTGCATCATTGCGCAAGACGCCGCGCGCCACGCGAAACGCGAGTGGGCCGCATTCCGCAAGCCGCTCCTCAAATTCGCGACGCCGGGCAGCCTGCGCCGCCTCCTGGCTCCATTGCTCCCCCGCGGCGCGAATTGGCTGGATCAGGACCAGCTCCTGCATTCGTTTTCACGTGCGAGCCAAAGCGCTCGCCCTCCCAGCACACCTACTAGACGCCGCGAAACATTCCACGGTTCGCCTGCAGGAAATCTTTAACACAAATCGCCAAGCCAAGACGCGAACTCGTCCAACAAACCCAGTTCACGAATGGAACAGACCCCATTCAGGCAGATCCCAAAACGGGAGCTCACCCGCGTTCTCGGCTCCACGTGGAACACTGGGCGATGCGACCGCCGCCCTCGAAGTTCGCTAGACATTTAGCCTAAGAGTCCCAATTCGAGCAACTTACAGCCTTACTGCCTCTACCTCCGCAACAAACACTCCCCACCAGCTCTCGCTCCTTTCCCTGGCCCTTCGCCTGCATTTCGCCGCGCCATGCGGCCGCTCCCGCTAAACGCTCGAACGGAAACTCACAGCGCAGTGAGGCCGCGCTTTGCCGCGCTGTCACTTCTCACTCTCTTTTCCGCGGCCGCCTTCACACTGGGCTGCGCCGGCGGCACCGGAAGGACAAGCGCAGCGTCCGCGGTACTCCCGCCGCCACCGCCGTCGACTCCTTCGTCCGCCACCGTCACGATAACGCCCGCCAGAGCCTCACTACTGTTAGGCAATACGCAAACCTTCACTGCCAACGTCATCGGTACCACCGACACGACCGTCTCCTGGAGTGTCAACGCCGTCGCCGGAGGCAGCTCCTCCATCGGCACCATCACCGCCGCCGGTATTTACACAGCCCCAGCGGATCTGCCTCTCGCTCCCACAGTACAAATCACCGCCACCAGCAACAACGACCCAACGAAATCAGCCAGCGCAACGGTGACCATCACCAATGACATCAGCATCACACTCGCACCCAACGCCATCGGCGTTGAACTCGGCGCAACGCAACCGTTCCGCGCCACAATCAGCAGCAGCGGACGCCCGGACACCGCGATTCGCTGGAGTATCTCCGGCCCGGTCTGTCCCGCCGCCTGCGGCTCGCTCGACGCCAACGGCAATTACACCGCCCCGCAAATCCTCCCTAGTCCAACCGTGACACTTACCGCGCAAAGCGTCGCCGACCCTTCCAAGCAAGCTTTCGCCACAGTCACCATCACCAGCAATTTCTCCCTGCAGCTTTCCGCGCCCTCCAGCATGGTCTCCGGTTCCTCCAGCCTCATTGCCGCCACGCTCACCCCGGTCCCCGGCTCGAATCCGAACACCGCGTTGTCTTGGACGCTCTCCGGCGCCGGATGCAGCGGCGCAAGTTGCGGAGTGCTGGCAGTAGCAACTACTCAACCCCTCGGCGGTGGCGTGATATCCACCTCCGCGACCTACACCGCGCCAGTGACCCCGCCAAGCCCCGACACGGTCACCATCACCGTGACTCCGCAAGCCGACCCCTCGAAAAAAGCACAGGCCAACGTAACCATTCAGCCCAGCGTCGGTGTGACACTCTCGCCCGGCAACGTCACCCTCGCCGCCAATCACCGCATCACGCTAACCGCCCAAGTGTTTGGCGGCACCAATGGCGCCGTCACTTGGACCGTGAACGGCTTCGCCAACGGAACTGGCACAGTCGGCCAGATTTGCGTCGTCGCCAGCATCCCCTGTCAGCCGCCAACCCTTAGCAGCAATCTCCAGGTCGACTACGAAGCTCCCGGCGCAATCTCCATTCCCAATCCCGTCACCGTGCGCGCCACCAGTCTCGCCGACTCCACGCGCAGCGCCACCGCACAGATCACCGTAATCAATCACGATGTCGTTACCATTCTGCCGCCCACCGTGACGCTTGCCCCGCTGGCCGTGCAGCAATTTTCGGCAACCGTCCTCGGCACCAGCAATCAGACCGTGGTCTGGCAAATCCAAGGCACTGCCTGCTCTCTCGCCGGCGCGTGCGGTGCCATCGACGCCAACGGCGTCTACACCGCTCCCGGCTCCGCCCCATCTCCGGACTCCCTCACGATCGTCGCCATCAGCGCCGACGACCCATCGCAATCCGGTTTCGCCAACCTCACCATCGCCACCGGCGCAAACATCCTCGCGCTGCATCCCGCGAGCGTCTACGCCGGCGCCGCCAACGGCTTCACCCTCCGTGTCGACGGCGGCAACTTCGCCGCCTCCGCTCCAGACCCGGGCTCGGTTCTGCTGATCGCCGGCACCGCCCGCACTACCACCTGCAACTCCGTCACAGAATGCACCGCGCCCGTCACAGCCGCCGATGTCTCCGCCCCGGGCAATCTCTCCGTCCAGCTACGCAATCCCGACAACACCACCTCCAACAGCGTTTCCCTCATCGTGGCCGCACCCAATACCTCCGATGAAATCATCTCCCTCACCACCGCAGCGCCCTCCGCCACAACGAAGGACATCGTCGTGGTCGACCCCACCACCGCAGGAGTCTCCCTCCCCAACGCCGACGTGGACCTGAACGTCGCCGCCCTCGGCGTCTTCTCCACCGCCAACAATTCCTGCTTGCTCGCCGGAAATCCTGTGCACCTCCCTCGCCCAGCCACCGGACTCGCCGCCGTCGATATCTGCCTTTTCTCCACCAGCGGCCTGGACACCAGCATGACCTACACCGTCACCGGACCCGGCGACGTCACCGTAATCGCCCAACAGCCCGCCGGCCTCGGCATCATTCATCTGACTCTGCAAATCTCCGCCGCCGCGATTTCCGGCGCACGCACCCTCTTCATTCAAAACACTAATTTCGACAAGACCGCCGCCACTGGCGCGCTGGAGGTGCAATGATGAGTTTTGCTCAACGCAGAAAGTTTCTCTGGATCTGTTTCTTGGTCGGTTTACTACTCCTGGGTCTGACTGCCGCCTTCACGAGCGCTACTACGTTTGCGCGCCTGCGCTTCGAGGATCTGGCACAGCAATCCACTGCTGTTGCCCGCCTGCGCTGCCTCGGCTCCGAATTTCGCTGGGAACGCGGCGAGCTTTGGACGGAAACCCGGTTCGAAGTCCTCGAGCGCAACAAAGGCCTGCTTTCCGGAATCGTCACCGTACGCACCATCGGCGGCACCTCCGGCCATCTCCATTCACACGTCGACGGCGTCCCCGTCTTCCGCCCCGGCGAAGAGGTCTATTTATTCTTGTGGGAGCGCCCTGGCGAGCCCTATGGCGTGCTCGGTTGGGCGCAAGGCACGTTTCGCATTGCCCGCAACGCGGACACCGGAACCGAAACCGTCACGCAAGACTCCGCGCTCGCGCCCATTTTCGATCCGCGCACGCGAACCTTTCGTCACGGCGGCATCCGCAGTCTACCCGTAGGAATTTTTCAGTTGAAGCTGCGGCGCGCCCTCGAGGAGAAAGATTAATGGGGGTCGGAGCTTCAGCTCCGACATTAACCTCGTCGCATCACTGCGCTTTAGCGCCTGAGGAAAGGTCTTAGCCTTGTTCCCCAATGTGCATATGGAGAAGAATCTGTGAGAGAGCAAAATTCAAGAGCGCGAAGGAAAATTCTCTCGGCGATCCTTGCCGCTATCTACGCCGTCTGGACCGCCCAAGCCGCCGCAGGCTACGCCTTCAATCAAATCGTCCCCGACGTCCGCCAGCCGGTCGCCGTTTCCGGCGGCTCCGCCTGCCCCGTCCGCGCCCATCAACTAACCGCCGCCTCCAGCATCGCCATCCGCTGGAGCACCACCCTCGGCGCCAGCCCGGTTTCGATCCTCACGCAAAATCTAACCCCCGCCGCCCGCCTCACCGAAATCGAACAAGTAATCTCCCAATCGCTCGCCGTCTGGACCGGCGTCACCGCTACCATTCTGTTGCCCGCCACGGTAGCGCCCCTGAAGCGCACCGCCACCCAAATCGCCTGCGGCTCCGACGGCCTCAACTCCATCTGCTTCGATCAAGCCGACGCCGCCTTCACTCCCGGCGTCCTCGCCTTCACCCGCGTCATCACCTCCGACGCCCTCGGCGAGCAAATCGGCAGCAGCCCGGCCGCCACGCAACTTGGCCAAATCCTCGACGCCGACATCTACTTCGACCCCAGCAACCCGCAAGTCACCTTCGCCACGCCCGCCGCCCTGCCCACCTCTCCCCAATCCTACGACCTACAATCCGTCCTCACCCACGAGCTCGGCCATTTTCTCGGTTTCAGCCACTCCGCCGTCTGGAGCGCCATGATGTATCCCTACGCCCCCGCCCCCGGCACCTTCACCGGGACGCGTCCCACCGCGCAGCAGCCCGACGCCCCGCTCGGCGACGACGATCGCACAGGCCTCCGCATCCTCTATCCCGATCCCGCCGACCCCGTAAACTCAGGCGTCATCAGCGGTCGCATCCTCCCCGCCAATCCCCTCTCGTTGCCGCTATCGCCGCCCAACGTCACCGGAATCTTCGCCGCCCACGTAGTCGCGGTCGACCAAGCCAGCGGCGCCATCATCGCCGCGACAATCGCCGGCTGGAGCTGCGCCGCCCCCGGCCCAGCACAATTCGACGGCACCTACGAACTCGACCATCTCCCCATCGGTCGCAGCTACACCGTCTACGCCGAGCCCCTCGACGGTGTAGTCTCACCCGCCCAAATCACCCCCGCAATCGCCACCCTATGCCGCAACCCCATCACGGACCCCGGCTGGCCCCCTCTGCAAGCCTGCGTAGTCCCCACCGCCACAACAAGCTTCACCACCCGCTCCCGCTGAAGCCGTTGTGGCACAGGCAATTTGCCTGTGCTCTTACGACCACGGCCGCGCAGAGGGATTAGCTCGACGACGGACTGACCCAAAATGTGCGAAAGCGTGTAGCTCAGGTCCGCCTTTTGGACCTGAGGCTTTTCGCGTTAATGCATCGTGCCCGCCTTCGTAACTTCAAGCACGCACACAAGAGCGCGTCATCCTGAGGTCCCGGCGCTTTCCAGCCGGACCGAAGGATCTCAACTGCAAATATTCCTACAACTTGAAATGGGAAGAGGGTGAGGAGCACTACCCTACCGACGCCGCGCTTTCGCCAGCAACCGCAAAATCTCCAAATACAGCCAAATCAACGTGACCATCAGCCCGAACGCGCCGTACCACTCCATGTACTTCGGCGCGCCCATGCGCACGCCCGTCTCGATCATGTCGAAATCCAGCACCAGGTTCAGCGCTGCGATAATCGCCGCAAAAACGCTGAACGCAGCCGGGCCGAAGGATCTCAACCACAGATATTTAGCAGCCTGAAAGGGGAAAGAATGGAGGGAGATAATTACGACCAGAGGAGTGGTAGCGCTAACGGGAATCGAACCCGTATTTTAGCCTTGAAAGGGCTTTGATTTTTAGCGTTTTCTTTGGGGAAAAAGCGAAATTGTCATCGGAATTGTCATCGGTACTCTAGCGCGCGAGTATCCTGTCCACCGTATCTCCCAGGATAGTTTCCTCTTCGAACGAGCCACCGAGAATCATAGAGACGGCGTGCTCCTCATCCTTCCCGACTTTCCGTGCCGCACGACGAATCTGTTCTTCGCGCGCGTCGCCCGGAGTCGTTTCCACTCCGCGAAATAACTTTCTAAGCTCATCCCCTTCCGCATGGCGAGCACGATGGTCCACAAGAATCTTGTCTGCACGGAGTCGAAATGACGAAATCGCTTTGACTTCAGCAAGCTCGTTCGGATAGTCGACGGCTCGCATGAATCCTGCGGCGAAACAAAGCTCCTCTTCGGTCGCTCGAATTTTTGGTTCTTCCTTTTTCCGTTTTGTCATGCCCGCGAGTATCTCAGGCTCCGCGCTCCGGCTCTAGCTCGAACGCACGACCGCGTGTCGAATCGTTCAATTCGCCTTTTGAACACGTCCTTGAACCTGTCCTGAATAGCACGTTCGGGGGTAATAGGCGGGGGGTGCCTTCGGTAACATTGGCGTTCTGGTACTTACAACGCTACAGTGTCGCCATCGAGGAGATACCCGATGGCTTCCCCGGCTATGGCCTTCAAAGACGACGGCTACAAGATGTTCGTGGCCTTCATCGAAAGTTTTCTTGGCGGCGTGAAGTTCCGAGGCTTTCAATCCGGCTTCGGCTTTCGCCCCGACCTCATCCTCTTCGATTATCCCGGCTCGAAGGCTACGCTCGCGGTCCCTGCCAAAACGCTGTGTCTCTCGCAAGAGGAAGCCCGAAGAACCATCCAGGAAAAAATCGCCGCGAGCGAGAAATCGTTCGCGCAAGGAGCAGCGTAATGCCACGGCCCAGAACACCGGAGCAGCGCATTCGTACTCAGGCGCGCGTGCTCCTCGGCATCGCCGATGCGAGCAGGCTCGACCACCGCGCGGCCCTCGTTCTTCTCCGCAGATTCAATTCAGATATTCCAGCCGACGTCGTGGATGAGATTTTCAAGCGCGTTGAATCCGCGCCCACGGCGAGCTTGCAGAGGCGTTTATGGTGAAAAGTTTCCAGAAGCTAACGCTCGTCAAAGGGCCTTCCGGCTTCTGGATAGGGGAGCGTCTCGGGACAAAGGCGCTCCCCGCCCGAAATAGAAAAGGAGAAGGAACATGCAGGACAACATTCGATTCTTGGTGATGAACGACCGCGCGGAGTTTTACGGGCCGGGCGGATGGGGAGCGCAGGAGAGCGCACGAGTCTTCAATGTACATGATGCGCTCCAGATGTTGAAGGTGTTTTCCCCGCGCGCCTCGTTGATTCGAGTACACGTAGAGAACGTGTCTGAGCCTACTCGCGCGGCGGTGGCGGAGTTTGCGGGCACGGCAGCCTGATGATTATTCCGTCCCCGGTATCCCGCGCATGGGGCGCACTTCCTGTTGGTGATGAGGGACCTTGCCTAGTCGCATGCGGACATGGTTCCTGTCACGCACAAATTCAGTTCGCTCAGGAGCGATGCCTCTTCTGCGACCAGCCACTCGGTTACGACCTCGCCTTTATCGAACTCTACGATGGCCGGTCCGTTCACGTTCACTGCCCGCCGCGCCCGGCAGTTCCCCCAGCTGCTCCGCCGAGCTTCTGGCGGCGCTTTGCAAAGTTTTTCTCATGATACCGCCGCGATTCGGACCCGAACCTGTGACAGTGCTGGCATTACACGACCCGCGCGCGGCGTTCCTCTATCGAGAGCGCGGAGCGGCGATGCGGTGGGCACTCTCCTCGGCGCGCTCTTGGAATTCGATTCGCGAAGAGGCTCTTCAAACGGAACAAGCGGTCGACGAGATTTTCAACGCACTAGTTAAAGTATCGAAAGGAGAATTATGAAGCGGAAAATTCTGAAGCGTATTTTCATCGTTTGGACAGTGTTTCTGGTTCTGTTGGTGCTCGCCATCTGTGCGAGCGCGCAAACGGTTGTCGATGACGGCCACGAAGTTGTCGTCACATCTTTTCCAGATGGTGCGAACGTCTCGCTCGACGGAGTCGATACCGGCCAGGTCACTCCGATGCGGTTACGGCGCATCGTTCCCGGCCCGCACAAAATTACCGTGTCCGTTGCGGCGAGCGGATGGAACTCCGATACCCGCACCGTAAATGTTTCGGATGTCGATGCGACCGGCAAGCCTCGGGATACTCATCTCAGTTTCACGTTGATGCCTTCGCTCACGACCGGCCCTCCGGGACCCCAGGGACCTCCGGGACCGGCTTCAACGGTGCCGGGTCCTATAGGACCGCAAGGATTCCCCGGCCTCAGCATCGTCGGGCCGCCTGGTGCCAACGGTGCGCCAGGAGTGCCCGGATTACAGGGCTTGCCAGGCGCTCCCGGACCCGCAGGACCACAGGGCGCTCCGGGTCCGCAAGGCCCAACAGGACCGACCGGCCCACCAGGACCCGCAGGCGCGGCCCCGTACCACGGAGTCTGGACTCCCTCGGGAACTTATTCAGAGGGCGACATGATTTTCCGCGACAAATCGGTCGGCGGAAGTCGTGGACCGTTCTGGTGTATCGCTGATTCTGGCTGCGCGAGTAGCACCGACCCCGCGAGCGATTCCGTGAATTGGAGTTTTTGCTGCGGCACACCGAGTCTCGGCTATCCGGTGATGAGCACGTCGGGAAGTTTCAGCCAGGCTCTCGCGAGCGGAAGCTCAACGCCTCTCATCAAGTACACGTTCAACGTGAACGATGCTCGGAGTTTCGCTGTACTTTCCGTCACGATTTCCAACATCCAAGGGCCGTTAGGCTCGCCGACGTTCACGAACTGTGCTGATTGGGCAACTCCGGGGGCAACTTTTTATGGTTACCCCGATTGTGGCCTTAACAATCAATCGCCCGCGAGCCACGGATGCTCGGATACAGGCACTCAGGTTCCAGGTAACGGAACAGAAATATGGCGTTGCCCGACTGGTCCTGCCCAACAGCTACCACCGGGCGCTCTCACCTGGACCGTTCAGAAAAACGGGGTCGATACTCCGCTCACATTTAGTTCCACCACCACACCTCTCACGGCCTACGCCTCGGTTTCATTCGCTCCAGGCGAGACGCTCCTACTCCTGATGGCGAATCCATCCACGGTCACGGATACGGTGAGCGGCTCCTGGTCGCTCCAGTAAAAAAGTTTCGCGGCTCGGCACGGTCAAAGGGCCGCGAGGGTAAGGAGAATCGAAATGAAAAAACAGAAAGGCTTCTCGTTGATTGAACTCCTGGTGGTCGTGGCGATTATTCTCATCATCGCGGCCATCGCAATTCCGAAACTGATGTCCGCTCGCGCCACTTCTGCTGAGTCGGCAGCGGTAGGTTCGATGCGTTCCTTCACGACCGCGCTCGCCGGGTATCAGAGCAAGTACGGGAACTTTCCGACGACGATGTCGATGCTCGGCGGCGATTGCACCACCACTCCGCCGACTCCGGCGTTGGCCTGCCAGCTTGACGACGTAATCGCGAAGGCGGTCACGGTCACGCCCATCGGTGCCTACGTTTGGACCTACACCCCGAGCACAGGCGGTGGTTCGTTCGTGCTATTGGCAGACCCGGCTCCGGGCGTATCGAGCCTTATCACGCGGCACCTGTGGACCTCGGATGGATTCGTGGTTCACAAGAACGATACGGCTCCGGCATCGGCTACCGACCCGACGTTGTAGAAAGGAGAGGCTGGTGCAGGGCGGGCTGCTGGCGCGGCTCGCCCTTTTTCTTTGTCTAGTAGTACTTAAATAACGTTGACTTCTGAACAATGGAACGGGAACATGCCGGTTAGGAGGAACGACCGATGAGCAAGGAAAAGTTCAAGACATCGAAGGAAAGGCGCGAAGCCGTGAACGCGTGGCGCGAGGCGAACAAGGCAGCAATCAAGGCGGCGGCGGAAGAGGGTATCTCGCTCACCGCATATCGCAAAAAGCACGGCACCAAAATCCGCCACGCGGACGGAACGATGAGCGCGCCGAAAGTGAAAGCGAAAAAGGCTTCGGTGCTCCCGAAGAAAACCGTCGAGCGCATCCGCAAGATTAAAGCGTCGAGCGGCCCGGCACAGCCGAAGGCGAACACCGGCTGGTCTCCCGAGGAAGAACAACGCATCGCAGCGATTATGGCAGAGGCGAAGTGCTCTCGCCTGACGGCCATCCAGAAAATGAAGCGCGAGAACATGGCGAAGAAAAGCACGGCGGCGATTCCCGCTCCGGCTCCTGCGGCCACGGCTCCGGCGACGGAGAAGAAGCCTCACGACCCACTCGCATCCGCCACGCCGGTATACGCCTAATAGCTCTCCTCGTACTCAACGTCGGCAGCAGCACTTAGCGGCTCCTGGGATTTCCTGGGAGCCGTAGCTGCTTCTATGCGGCGACCACGGTCGCGCTCCAGGCGGCGAGCCTCGGTGCAAGGCGCGCATGAATAGTTCTGTTTCGAGCCGACCGCGACGCCCTCGGAGACCTTCATCGTAACTTTTTTCTCCGTGCCGCACGCGCATCGGAGTGTGACCTCGACGGATTTGCTCGACGATTGCGGCGCTCCATCGGGTCGGTACGACTGGTCGAACGAATTATATTTTGCTGGCACGGCTCTCTCCTACTTCCTCGACCAGGCGGACGCTCGTCGCGTGTGGTCCCTTCGCCTCGGCTCTGATTTCAAACTCGACGACCCTGCCGTCGAGATTAATATTCGGAATCTGAATAAAATCTTTGTAGTGAAAGAAAATGTCCCGGCCTCGTTCGTTGCCGAGCGGTCTGATGAATCCGTACCCTTTTGCTCCGTCGTACCACTTGACGAATCCGCGCACGATTTTTTCTCCCCATAAAGAAAAAGCGGGGGAACCATCGCTGGCTCCCCCGGCTGAATTGTTCAGTTTCGATTAGCTGTGCAGAACGGCGAACACAATCGGTGGTGTGCCGGTCGCCGGAGAGGTGGCCCTTGAAGGGTCGAACACAACGCTGTCCGCGCGCTGGCGGCCATGATAAATCGCCTCTCCGCGCTCCACGTTGCCCGCCGTACCGCCGACTTGCCAGTTCCGTTGAATCGTCATCGCGCTGAGGCGCACGAAGAAGTGGCTCAGGTCACCGAAAACGATTCCCTGGCTCCCAGGACCAGACGGCATACTCGGAGAGATGAGAACAGGTTTGCCGAACAATTCCTCTTTGTCCTCCGCCATGTCGAGCAACGGCCTTCCGCTGTTATCGACGGCGTTCCGAACCTGCGTGTAGGTTACGTCGTTCATAACCCAAGCGCATTTCTTCGACGCGCGGTACACGCGGTCGACGGAATTGTAGATGGCCGAAATGTCGTTGTACTTCAACGGCGTTGTTCCGGCGACGCTCGCCGTGACAGTGGTGTATCCGCTGTTCGCGGCTCCGGTCAAGAGACCTTGAGGCTGCCCGACTCCCGTTCCGGTCACAAGTTGCTTGCCGATTCCGCGAGCAAAGCCCACGCCATACGCGCGAGCCATGAGGGTCATCGCCATGTCGAACGCGTCCTGCTCCCACTCAATGGTGCCCGCCAGTGAAACGCGGTGCATCCATCCGGCCAGATTTTTCGCGCTGAACTGCGGCACGGTCCCCGGCGTCTGTTGAATGCCCTCACCGACTTGCGAGGAAGAGATTCCGCTCAGGTCCCAACCAGGAACCGTGATTGGATTCGCGGTTAGACGTAGGTTCTTGATGAGGCTCACGTTCTTTTCGTCGAGGAGCGGGTCGGTGTTGGCGAGGGCTTCGATGGCCTCATAATAGAACGACTGAGGCACAAAGAAACCGCCCGAGCTTCCGAGGGTGTAGGTGATGGACTCTCCGCCCGCGAGAAAATCGCGGTACTCGACGTCCGTGATTCGTCCGGTCATGTAATCCCGGAACTCTTTTCCGTACTTGCTTTGCTTCGCACCGATTTCCTCGCCGATGGCAGCCGTGTACTTCTCACGGATTTCATCGGACGAGAGACCGACCTCGCGAAGATTTTTCGCACGCGAGAGCAGCGCATTCGCCTGCACTCGTTCCGACTGCGTTCCGCGACCGAGTTGCTCGGCGCGAACGGTCAGCCGTTGTACTTCCAAAACACACTGGTTACTGAGATTCATTTTCGTTTCTTTCTACTGCTTTGGATTTGCGCGGCTTGACCTCCGCGCGAGGCTTAAAACTTCATGCTCGTCATGATGGATTGAGAGCATGCACCGTGCTCGACATCGAGAGCCGGTTGAACATCCAGCGCGGCCTGCACGTCTGCGGCGTAGGCCACGGCGTCATTCGTCTGTGAATATTTGTCCGCAGCGTTCAATAGCGCCTTCCGCTGCAAATGAGTGAAGCTCAGGTCTGCGTACGCACCGACTGTCTGCAAACCTAACGCCCGATGAACGCCATGAAGAAAAGCGTTCGTGTTTCGATTCGAGACCACGTAATACTGCTTCGTAGCCGCGAGGATTCCTGCTTGCTGCCCATTGGTGATTGTCATTTCTGTTCCTTGCGTTGGATTTGCTCGAAGTGTTCGTCGAGCGCGTTTTTAGAAAAGTCTAACTTCAGCAATCCTCAGGTCCCACACGTCTCGGTCTGCCTGGGGAGCACCGTTGTAAATCTTTGAGCGGACCTCGACCGGCATGTTGGCCGGGAGACCATCCGGGAAAAGCGTGCGAGCGCTGACGCTCGTCGCCTCATACGCCGGGTACGTCACAGCGGAAACGTCCATCAGATTCAGGTCACGGAGCGTGCGGACGGCGATACGCTCTCCGGTATCCGGGTCGGTTTCATCAGAGAATTCGTCGTCCTCGACACTGAAGGCAAACGAACATTGCGAGATGTCGCCGCGCTTGATGAGGGTGTACAAATCGCGCGCGTAGCTGGTGTCGGGGAGTTGACATGCCCACTTCAAACCAACATCGTCGGACGAAATCTCGACCGTGCCCGAACTCCTTCTCCCGATTACGAGATTCGGGTCGTGGTTGATTAACGCGCGAATATCCGCGCCCGATGAAATCGAGCGGGCGAATGCTCCGGGAGCCACGCGCTCCTTGAAGCCGCCCAGGTCGTGCGAGAGCGTGTTGTACTTCGCGGCGTATCCTCGAACAATCATCGGACCGGAGTCCTCGCCCGAGAATGCGCGCAATACTGCGTCCTTCAAAAATCTGCGTTCCATAATTTTCCTTCACTACTTTGGATTTGCTCGAAGTGTTCGTCGAGCGCGGTTAGTTCCGAACGATGACGACGTGATTGTCGCCTTCGTTTATTTCGCGAAGCGCTCGCTGCGCAGCAGCATGAGGATTCGGAGCGGCGTTCGGGTCATAATCCGCGTGCTTCCTCACGTACGAAAAAAAGATTTCGTCCGGGCACGGGTGACCGAAAAATACTGGCGGACGGTTCTGGCTTCCGAAGTAGCTCATCGTCTGACCGTTGGTTCCTTTGGCGGTCAGGTATGGCTCCTCGCGCTCGGTAGTGAGTCCGATGCCCCATGTGATTTCGAGCTTTGCTGGCTGCGCTGACTCCTTCAGTTCCATGAGTTGCCCGTTCGAAATTGCAATGCAGATTTGGCCGACTTCTTTTTCGACGTGCCACGATTCTCCTGTGGCCTTCAACATGACTTTCATACTTGTCTCCCTTTTCGCTGGTTAGCGTCTTGTCTCGGACCTCGCGGCCCGTCTTACCTTGAAAACTTTTTTCGCGCGGAGTTTCGCTTTCTTTCTCCGGCGCTCTTGCGCCCGTCGCTTCCGCAGGTTCCGGCTCCATATTTTTCTGGCGAGACATCCGCAACTCCGCGAGGAACCGTTACGCAAATCCGCTGAGCGCACAATGCGTTCCATGCCGCAGGAACATCGGCAAAAGAACTGCGCCTTGCCGCCTTCGTTCTTGGCGCGCTCCTCGACGAGCCATCGCCCGAAAATATCGCCTGTCAGGTCGATGAATTCCTTCCGCACAAAACGCTCCTAATCGACGCCTGAATGCGCCCGCACTTGGCAGGAAGTACCTGCGGAAAGAGTAATGCTGGTTGCGAAAGTCGCGAATTTCGCTTTTTTTAGGGAAAAGGCAGCGCGCGGATGCCAGCCTTCGCAGGTTCCATTTATTAGGCCCCTACCCCCTCGGCGGGTAGGTTGCTCGCGCGTATCGCTGCACGAACGCTAGGGATACGCACGGTGGCCTCATCGCCAGGCGTTCGCCCTGACATCCGTTGGGCACGGCTCACTTCGCTCACAGAGGCGCTACGGCAGGCGACCCGGCCTTGTACCGCGCTCGGCTCGACACGTACCTCTACATCCCCGGATTTTACCCGACCGTGCGCTATCACTAGGCCGTCTAGCTCCCTCTACGTCTCTCACCGTCCCGTCACTTGGCGGGGTATCTCGCGGAGCGGCTGCCCTGGGCGGGCGATTTCACGGCGGCTCGCATCAACGACGGCTTCCAGGTGCTCGACAGTAATCCTACCGGACCGCGCGGCGTGCGCTCCCGCGATGACCGCTTGAATAGACTCTTCCGACCGCCCGGCTTTGCGAAGCTCTTCCTCAACGCGGCGCACAGGTTGGTCTCCAAAGAACTTCAGTCCATCAAGAACTATTCGTAAGTCCTTTCTCAAGCGCCAGCGTCTCCAAATCTTCGCTATCACGTTCATCGTCTCTCCTCAAATATTCGGCGCGAGAAATTCGGTGCGCACGTAGTCCACGCCTTCTTGCCAATCAGGTGTTCCCTTCGGGTCCCGCTCTTCGTCGTGGCAAATATCGCAGAGCGCGATTAGCTGGCTCACGCCATCGATGAACACGCTGAAAAACATTCTCGAATCACCGCCAGGACCGATGCGATGGTGGACGACGCTGCTCGGTCTGCGGCATTGCTCGCCCGCACGCAGGCGTTGGCAGATGGGATTCTGGTGAATGACCGACGGCGAGAGCCGGTCTCGCCACGCTCTCATCGCACGGAAATGCTTTGACGGGTCGACGCTCTTGCGGTCGCTATCGCGTTGACGAAGGTCATCGAGGTGCTCGGCACATCGAGTTTTCCCTGGGAGCGCGTAATTCGGGCACGCCGGTCGGTGCTCGCATGCCCTCGGGAGCGCGTTAGGCACGGCGCTTCTTCCTCGGCGCTCGCGGGTAAGTCATCGGCATAATTCGGGCATGGAGTTTCTTTGCGAGCGCGAATTCTTTGGGATAGCCGTACTCTTGGTCTGCGAGGATTCGCGCGTGAGACTGGTCGAAAAAAGTGGTTTCCTTCGCCAGCATGAGCCACAGGATTCTGGTGACTATCTTGCTCTGCCTCGCTGCTGCTTGGTGCTGTTCTAATAAAGTCATCGGCTTGCTCCTTGCGCGCTCGGCGCGTTGTGTCCGTAGAGCCTGCGTTCGAATTCTCGGTATGCGGCTCCTTCTATTTCGACGACTACGTTTCCTGGTATCTGGCTGCGGACCCAATCGATGGCCGTACCAAGCTCTTCGCATCCGTTTTCCTTCGCCCATGCCACACGGGTCAGATACTCCGCGTGCTCGGCTTCGGATAATATGATTTTCATTTTTCGTTTCCTCTGCCGCGCTTGGCGGCGAATATCGTTCATAAATAAAATGAGGAGCCGTGGATGAAACACGGCCCCCGGTTAGCGGTGACGGTTGGAGCCTGGCAAAGGGCTTTCCGTCCCGTTGGAAGCACCGCTATTGACGGAACTCGTTTAAACTTTTTGTACTAGCGTTCCATCGTCTGAAGCAAACCAATCAGCGCGTATCTTCACTGTCCTTCGTCGAGTTGCAAGCGTGGCAAAGGAGCTGACAATTGTACGCCGTGTGTGTACGACTCACCGAAAGCGGGATAATATGGTCCAAGGTTGCCGAATCAGGTTTATTTTGCCCGCCTGACTCCACTTTCTTCGTGAGCTTCCCACATTGCGGATTCTGACAACGCCATCCAGCTTGTTCGTAGATAACAGACGGTTCAACCAGTTCGAACACTGTGGCTCCCCGTTGCACGGCGCGGCGAAGAGCTATCCTGGCCTCCTTGCTCACTGTCGGCGAAGCTCTCAGTGTTTGGTACAGCTTGAACTTCTCCGGCGTTAAAAACTGCGATGGCTTTCGTCGTATATTTGACGGACGCATATGACGCATATTTTTGACGGAACCTCTTTTTCAAAATAAAAACTGGGGAGCCGGTAGCCACGATACCGCTCCCCGCTTGCTCCAGGGTTGCCCCACGTTGAGTAAGCAAACTCTTTTCAAATTCTCTGCACCGCATCGGCGCGTCCGCTGGTTCGAATCGCTCCGGCAATCACCAGAGCGCGAACGGCTTCTCGAATCTCTTTCACATGCGGCTTCTTGCGCCATCGCACGGCGACGCAGGAAAGCTCCGGCACAGGTATCGGCTCGGCGTGGCGGCGCACGTAATCCAAAATAAGTTCCGCGAGCGTCGCCTGCTTGTATTTGCTCCAGTGCTTTTTCGGGTCCGGCTTTACTATGACTGGCTCGGGCTTGGTGAAGAGGCGCTCGGGCAAGCGCGGCGCAGATGGCCGCCGCTGACCCGCAGGAGCACGCCTTCTTTTACGAGGCTCCTGATTGCGTCGCGTGTTTTCCAGTGCGCGCGGTCGCTGTTGTACAGGCTGTCCTCGCGGAACACGCAGTCGCCGATTTCCTTCAGCACCTGGCGCTTTGTTGCTTCTAGCATCCGGTTCGTCAACATCTTCGAACTCCAATTCCCTCGCGTTGATTCCTAGCTCCGATAAAATACTGCTTGGCAATTCCACTCTCATCGCACACTTCTCTCTGGTCCGCTCCTCGGCGGATTTCTGTTCGGGTAGGTCCTCTCCGGCTCTGAGGTTTTCAGGAAGTAAGAGTAGGCGGGGCGGGACGGGTTACATACACTCCACCCATTAAAAGCATTCAAAACATTCAAAGCATTCCCCCTCAATCGTAGGTCATACTCTGAAGCAAACTTTCGTCGCGGTCTCACAAGTCTCGACGTCGCATAACTTTGCGGCGACCTGATACCGAAATCGACCCCGAAATCAATACCGAAGTCGACCCCGAAATCGACCCCGAAATCCATACCGAAATCCATACCGAAATCAATACCGAAACGTGAGCCGTCCCGGATGGCTCCCGGATGAGTCCCGCGTCGCTCTACGTGCGTTCAACGTACGTTACTCCGGCTCGAATACTTTCTCCGGCGCGACCTCATGCCAGCCTATACCGGGCGTCCACATGGCGCGCTGACGAGGACGATGCCTCGCCGTGATTCCGCATCCGCGACCGCGTGGGAGCGGCTCAGTTATATTCGCGTGGTCGATGACGAAAAATCCTCGACGCATTCCGCCGTCCGTCTCTTGCTCGGAGAGCGCGGATATGAAACCCTGTCGGCGCAAAAAGGCGAGAGCAAGCTCTACGGACCTCTGCGTGAATGCTTCGCCGGTCGGTTTGCCGTCCTTGAATTTCACACACATCTTGGTGAGCGCGGGAACCGTGACGTACACGAAGCGGTTCGGATTCTTGCGCGCCAGGTAGTCGAGCTTCGAGACCACGCGGCGCAGAACGCCACGGTAGTGTTTCTCAAGCTTGCATTCGACGCCGGGCTTCAATCGCACCGTGGGCCGGTATCCCTCGACGAGCGTGATGTGCTTCGCGCGGCTCACGGAGCACCGCCATCATCGCGCAAATTAATTTCAGAGTCTGTGTTCGCGGGCACGGGTATTCTCCTGTGCAACTTTCTCGGTCTTGGTGGTGCGGATAAAGTTTGCAGCACCGTCACGAATCTCTATCTCAATCGTGCCCCAGGTTCCGTTCTTTTCGAACTCGACGAGCAGGTCATCGATTCTGTGTAAGAGCACATCAATTTTCATCTTATCCTCTCGCCTTCAGACTTTACGATGCCGGTCGCACCGCTGGCTCCGGCTCCGGCGCGCGATTGCCCAATGTGGTATCTAGCGCCCGGCGCTCGGCGAGCGTGCGCTGCACAGGCGGCTTCCACAGGGCATGCCAGGCAATCCGAGCAGCGGCCTCGGCTCCGGCGTCAAATGGTCGGTGTGTCTCTTCCATTGGTAGCTCCCCGAGGGGGTCGTCAGTCCATTCGTGCGGACGCGAGTCCATTAAGCGGACGGCTTTTCCCCGGCTCGCCCTACACTATGTGTCCTCAACTCGTCACGGTTGCTTACTTTTGGAAAAGCTTGTCGAGTTTTTCTTTCGGCGTTCGGTAGTCGAGAAGCGCGATGGTTGCCGCGTTCTTGTCGCCGAACGGTAGGGCGTTTCCGTCCTGATTATTTTTCCCGCCTAACTCATCAGTCGCCACGGCGTTGTTCCCGCCTGAGATTTCCTTTGTAGCCGGGCTTCCTCTACGTCCTGTTTTTCCGCGAGCGAGAGCCTTCTCGTCTCGAACCTTTTGCTGTCTGTCGGCGTTGGCGCACTCATCGGAACAAAACCTCGAAGGCTTTGTGCCCTTCGATGGTCGCTTGAGTTTTCGACAGCCGAGTCTTTCGCAAAATCTATTTTCGTCCTGCGGCGGCTCGATAGTGATGGCGCTCCCCGCGAGGTATCGGCGGCCAGTTTTTTTCGCTGGCTTCACGCGGCGGCCTTCTCTCGGAGCTTCGATAGGTAGGCGTCGGCGTCCTCGCGGAGTACGATGTCGCGCTTCCCGAGACGGAGCGCGGGCAGCGTTCCGTTCTTGATTGCAGCACGTATCGCGCAAACAGTCATCCCCGTATACGACGCGGCCTCGGCTACGCGGAGACCACGCGGCGCGATTGGGGTTGGTGCCGCTGCTGCGGGCACACTTTTATTTTTTCGATAGTGAGACACGGAGCTATCCCTCGGCTTTGGATTTTTAGGATAGCTAGGTGCCGTTTGTTTCGGTGGGTACTTCTATGCTTGGCCTAGCGATGACCAGAGCCTATCACGACTCATATCAATCCGTCAAGGTGAAAGTCCTAGTACCGATTTCTCTTGTCATCAAGAGGGTGATGCGCTATGGTCGACCGAGGTGAGAGGAGCACTCCGATGGGAAAACACGGCGCAGGTTCAATCATCACGCGGGTAGGAACGGACAAGCTCTACATCCGTTTTTACGTTAACGGGAAGCAGGTGCAAGAGGCGACCGGCACGGCCTCGCGCGAGGAAGCACAGCGGCTCCTGAACGTTCGATTGGGAAACGTCGAGCAGGGCGCGGTCTCTCCAAGCGATAGCAAGAAGCTCACGTTCGAACACATTCGCGATGCGTACCTGACCGGGAAACCCTCGCGAGGAAATTACGATGGCTTGCGGCACCTCGACGCCTTCTTCGGCGGTCGCCTGGTCTCCAAAATCAACAGCGATACCATCGACAGTTTCATCGCGGCGCGGAGACGCGAAGGAATCAGCGACCCGACCATCCGTCGAAATCTCGTTCCTCTGCGCGCGATGTTCCGGCTCGCCGCGCGGAAGGGAAAGCTCGGCATGCGCGACGTCCCGCACTTCGAGATGCCTGCAGACTCCGCTCCCGAGGGCGAGTACATCACGCCGGAGATGTTCGCGAAAATTCTGGCGGCGCTACCGACCGCAGCAAGGACGAAGGAATATAATCGGACGCACATCCGGCAGCGGCGCTTCCACGATTTGCGCCCGCTCTTCACTTTCCTCTACGCGACCGGTTGCCGACTCGGAGCCGCGCAGAAAATCTCCTGGGACATGGTCTCGAAGGACTGCACGGAAATTAATCTGCCCGCCGAAATCATCAAGACGCGGAAGCCTCTGAACCTGATGCTCGCGGGTCCGCTCCTGGCTCCTCTGGCCGCCGAGCTACGGAAGCGATTCCGCAATGACGGAGAGCCTGTATTCGACTCGACGAACTATCGACCGGAATGGAATCGAGCTTGCGCGATAGCCGGGCTGCGCGGGTACGATGAGGAGACGCGGATGCGAGATGCTAACTCGGGCGGGCGCATCCACGACTGCCGATGCTCCGGCGCAATCAATCTCCTCGACGCGGGCGTCGACGAAGGCACGGTGCTGAAAATCGGCGGATGGAAAACGCGCACGATGCTCGACCGCTACAACGTCCTTGACCGCGACCGCGTGGCGAAGGCGCTCACGCGCTCCGGCGATTACGTCCAGCAGCGAATCAATGCCGCGAAGTAGGTCCGAGGCTCCGAGGCATGATAAAATCGTCCCAATGGCCCGGTAGTGTAATCGGCTAACACGCGTCCCTTTCAAGGACGAGACTACGGGTTCGATTCCCGTCCGGGCTACCAATTTTTCTTTTTCTTGAGGTCGGTATTGCACAAATGTCTACTCCTCAAACAATGCCTAGAGTGCCGTCTGATGACGATTTGTACTTGGCCGTCCTGCCCCTCGTTCACTACAGTAAATTTTTCGCTGGCGAGACGTACGAAGAAGTGATGACGTTGGTGCCTGACCGGAATTTCGCCACTGAATTTTTGCCACAGGACGTCGATAAATACATTGAAACTTTCAGGAACGCCGCGCGACCCAAGTACACCGGGCGAGTCGAGCCAGATAAGTTTCTGTTCACAAAACACGACGCGGGCAATGGCCGCGTGTACGTATCGGCAACGCAGAATGTCACCTAACAATCCACCGCGCCGTAGGTTTCAACCAACCGAGCAGCCGCCCGAGCCGACGCGCCTGACGCTGGATGAGTTCGTTCAGTTCAAGAGAATATTTGAGGACTCTTCGCTCGCAACGTACATCAAGATGGCCGGATGGGGCGCTCTCATCGCCGTGCTCCTAGAGGTAGGCCGGATGCTCTGGCTGGCGTATCGCTACTATCACGGAGTTTGAGGACAATTTGTCATCAAACGTCTCGGATTTCCTCGCATCTGGTCGCACGGTATCAAAAGGAACCTGCTGAAAGCATACGACTTAGCATCTGGTGGGACGTTAGTATCGCTTTGAAAGGGCTACGTGCTAACCGTTGCACCATAGCGCCACTGCGTGCTTCATATCTTACCATGCTGCCCACACGAAATTCCTGTCAAGTCCCCTTAACGTCGGGCTTGCGATCGAGCTAGCGCGGCAGAACCCGTTCCGCGAATTCCAGTTGAGGGATTAAGCCACCAGGAGGCGCAAGCTCGAGTTTATCGAGATCAGAGAAAGAGTGGATTCCCAGGCCTCTGCATGCGCTGTGCCTAGCAGCGAATCTATCCGCCAGTTTGTAGATGGCTTCGCTGTCATACTCGGTAAGCGGAATCGGTACTCGACAGTATCGGCATTCCCTTACAGCTATGTATGTTTTAACTTTTAACACTCCAGCCCTCTCCATCGCAAATGAAGTATATCACTCAGGTTTCTGTGGCAAGAACGAGTGTTCCTTGTTCCATCGTTCTGAACCTTTTAGAACAAAAATGTCCTCCTCGGTCTTATCGGCTTGAAAAAACTTGCAAGATTCCTTCATTTTATCGTCTAGCTGCTTCACCGAATAAGTCGAGGAAACATGCTTGTCCGCGAAAGAAATCTGCATCGTAACTGTCATGCAGATTGGACTTGAATTTGTGGCGATAATTCCATCCTTATCCCACCGAATGACCGTAAGATAGTTCAGAGTGACGTGCGGATGGCTCATATAGAACTCTGCCGTAGCCTCCACACACGTCATGTTGTTTTTGAAGCAATCTATTTCAGTCTCGCTTGAAAAGGCTGGCTTATTCTTGGGGTCTGCCGGAATCCAGTTTCCAGTTGCCGAAAAACCATCCTTGTCATAACTGAAATAAATCGTGCTCGCTCGCTGTGGTTCGGCTGCGGAGATGAAGGAAACAAAGAAGAGAATCGTAGCGTAGAGCCAGAGCGTTTTCGTCCGTGGTTCGTCCATTTGAACTCCGATTGATCTTGCTGTGCGGAGGAAATGGAAAGCGTCACGACTTTACAACCCGAAGGCTTTTACAGCAAGGCCAGGCTAGCTACATAACCTGCTCTACTGCCACCGCAGCGCCGCCGCCGGATCCACCCGCAGCGCCCGCCAGGCGGGGATCGCCGCCGAGGCTAGCGTGACCAGCACCGTGAACCCGGTCGCCGCAGCGTAGACCACCGGATCAGCCGGGCCCACGCCCACCAGCATCGCCGCCACCACGCGCGCGAGCGCCGCAGCCGCCAGCCAGCCCACAACCAGGCCCGCCGCCGCAAACGCTATCCCCTGCCGGATCACCAGCCGCATGATGTCCCGCGGCTGCGCTCCCAGCGTCACGCGAATCCCGATCTCGCCGGTCCGCTGCGCCACCGCATAAGCCATCACGCTGTACAGACCGATCGCTGCCAGGAGCAATCCCAGCCCGCTCAACACGCTCAAAAGACTCGCCGCGATCTTCGCCCCAAACAGCGACGCCGCCACGTATTCCGTCATTGCCTCGGCATCGAAGATGGTCAGCACCGGATCGATCGCCGTCGCCTCGCGCCGGAGCGCCGCAATCGCTTCATTCACCGATCCCGACGTCCGCACGTCGAACGTCAGTCCATACTCCGGCCGGAAAATCTGCCGAATGGGAATGTAGAAGTACGGCTGCGGGCTCTCCGTGACCCGGTGATACTTGCTGTCCCTCGCCACGCCCACAATCGTGAACCATTCGCCCCATCCGTGCACCCTGCGCCCGATCACGCTGCGATTGGCCAGGAAGCGCCGCACAAACTCCTGGTTCACAATCATCACCTTCAGCGACGTGGCGTCATCGCGCAAATCAAAATCGCGCCCCTCCACCAGCGGTATCTTCATCGTCTCGAAGTACCCAGGCGATATCAGGTCCCGGTAGATTTTCATGTTCTCGTTTGGCCCCGGAACGTAGCCCTCCACCTCCAGCGTTTCCCAGCTCCCTCCGCTGAATCCCAAAGGCGCGGAATCGTCGTAGCTGACCGCGGTAACACCAGGTTGCCGTTCGAGCTGCTCGCGCAGACGCCGGCAAAAACTGTCGGTCTGCCGCGCGTCATAGCCCGCCGTGGAAAAATCGAAGCGCGCCAGCGCCACGCCCTCCGGTTTGAAGCCCGGATCCATGGACCGCGCGGTCTCGAAACTCCTCAAAAACAGTCCCGCGCCCACCAGCGCTACCACCGCGAGGGCCACCTCGGAAGTCACCAGCAGCCCGCGCAATCGGTGTGAATGCCCGCCCGAACTCCCGGTGCGGCCGCCCTCCTTCAGCATCTCGTTGACGTTGGCTCGCGACGCGTGCAGTGCCGGAGCCAGTCCCGCAAGAATCGCGACGCCAAACGCCAGTGCTGTTGTGAACGCCAGCACCTGCCCGTCGAGCGGCGGTTGCAACATTGCCGGCCTGGCCACTCCCGGAACTAGCCAGCGCAGCGCCCCGCCCAGCAAGTTGGCCAGCATCAGGCCGCACACCGAGCCGGCCACCGCCATCAGCAATGTTTCCG
>Ga0307479_10000998_pt1 | contig 25573 bp, 26 predicted proteins | sample atmos_gasesECM4C_FD_203743 | JGI IMG/M metagenome (GOLD analysis project Ga0307479, IMG submission 203743) | Hardwood forest soil microbial communities from Morgan-Monroe State Forest, Indiana, United States - atmos_gasesECM4C_515 | ecosystem: Environmental > Terrestrial > Soil > Temperate... | reverse complement strand
GCATCGCGCTTCCCGACCTCGGGGATCCGTGGATGACGTGGGGGGCGCTGCTCACCGGAGTGCTGGCCGTGGCGGTCGCCATCGGCGTGGTCGAGTCGCTGATGGCGCGCCTGAGGCTGGTGCACGTTCCCAGCCTGCTCGTCGCCGCCTGTCTTCTTTCCGGTTTCGGAATCGTCCTGCTCGCGAGGTAACAACATGCAAGCCGCCGCCGATCCGCTGCTCGTCGTGCTCCTGCTGGTGAACTTCTTCATGCTCGGGACCAGCCGGCTGCGCGCGCTCATCAGCGGTTCGGCCGCGCAGGGGGTGCTGCTCGCGCTGCTGGTGCTCGCGGTGCACGGCGAAGTGACGTGGCAGGCGGCCGTCATCGCGCTCGCGACCGTCGGTTTGAAGAGCATCCTCATCCCGTCGATGCTCACGCGCGCTCTTCGCGACGCGGCCATCCACCGCGAGATCGAGCCGGTGATCGGTTTCGTGCCGTCGCTGCTTCTCGGTGGACTCGGCACGGGTCTCTCGGTGGTGTTCGCGCGCACGCTGCCGCTCGCTCCGGAGCACGTGGGTTCGCTCTTGATCCCGGCGTCGCTCGCCACCGCGTTCTGCGGCTTTCTCCTGCTCGCCACGCGACGCAAGGCGATCACGCAAGTGGTGGGGTACCTGGCCCTGGAGAACGGCGTCTTCGTCATGGGCCTGGCGTTGATCGAGGCGCTGCCGCTCCTGGTCGAGACCGGCATCCTGCTCGACCTGGTCGTCGCCATCTTCGTGATGGGCATCATCATCGAGCACATCAGCCGCGAGTTCTCCTCCATCGACACCACCAAGCTCAGCTCTCTCAAGGAGTGACATTGGCGCTCGCTCTCGTCATCGTCCCGCTCGCCTTCGCCGCCGCGGCGGCCGCCATGCCCTGGGAGAAGTGGCGGCCGTGGCTCTTGCCGGCGTGTGGCACGGCCCACCTGGCGATGACGATCGCGGCGCTGGGGCGGCCCGAAGTCGCGGCCGTCAGCGGGTGGCTCAAGCTCGACGACCTGGGCCGGCTCGTCCTCGCCCTGGTCAGCGTGCTGTTCTTCGCTTGCTCGCTCTACGCGCCGGGATATCTCGCTCTCCGACCCGAGCGCAGCAACCGCGTCTTCGTACCCTGCCTGCTCTTCTTCCTCGCCATGAACTCGCTCATCGTCGAGGCGCAGCACCTCGGGTTGATGTGGGTGGCGATCGAGGCCACCACGCTCGCGTCCGCGCCGCTCATCCACTACAACCACAATGCGCGGTCGATCGAGGCAACCTGGAAGTACCTCTTGATCGGATCGGTCGGCATCGCGCTGGCCCTGTTCGGGACTTTCTTCCTGGCCTACGCCGCGCTCCGGGCGGGCCTGGGAAGCTCGCTCTTCTTCACCGACCTCGTGCGTGAGGCGCCAAGACTCTCGCGGCCATGGCTGCATTCGGCGTTCGTGCTGCTCTTCGTCGGCTATGGGACCAAGATGGGCCTCGCGCCGATGCACACCTGGAAGCCCGATGCGTACGGCGAGGCGCCCGGAATCGTCGGAACACTGCTGGCCGGCGCGCTGACGAGCTGCGCGTTCCTTGCGCTGCTGCGCTTCTTCCAGATCGTGTCCGCAGCTGGCGAGGCCGCGTTTGCGCGGCAACTCTTCATCGGAATCGGCCTGCTCTCGATGGCGGTGGCGGGTGTCTTCATGGCGCGCCAGCGCGACTACAAGCGCATGCTCGCGTATTCGAGCGTGGAGCACATGGGCATCCTGGTGCTGGGCGTGGGCATCGGCGGGCTCGGCGTTTTCGGCTCGCTTCTCCACCTCGTCAACAACGCCATCACCAAGGGAGTGCTCTTCCTCTCGGCGGGCAACATCCATCGCGCCTACGGCAGCAAGTCGACCGAACATGTCCATGGCGCCCTGCGACGGTTGCCATTCTCCGGCGCGCTTTTTCTCGCCGGCTTCTTCGCCGCCACGGGCTCGCCTCCGTTTGCGCCGTTCCTGAGCGAGTTCACCATCGTGCGCGCCGCGATGACTTCCGGCCATGCCGTCGTGGGAGGGATCTTCCTGCTCCTGCTTGCAATCGTGTTCATCGGGATGGGCGGCGCGGTGCTCTCGGTGGTGCAGGGTGATCCGCCGGAAGAGGCAAAGGCCGCCTACCACGACCGGATCGGGACCGTCGCGCCCATCATTCTCTTGATGGCCGTCGTGCTCCTGCTCGGCGTCTACGTTCCCGCTCCTTTGGGCAAGCTGGTGCGCAACGCCGCGGCCTTCGTGGAGGTGAACCCGTGAAGCTCTTCAACGGCGTCGCAGTTCCACGAGACCAGATACCTCTGCTCTCGTTCGAGGCGCTTCGGCAGAAGGCCATCGACGCGACCAAGCGCGGAGAGCGCGTCTGCGCGCTGTTCGGAGCTCCGGCCGGCGAGCAGATCGACCTCGTCCTCATTCTCGCCGACGACGCCGCGGGCACGCTCGAGGCGCTGCGCGCGAAAGTGGCCGGCGAATCCTTCCCATCGATGACCGGTGCGTGTCCCCAGGTCCACTTGTTCGAACGCGAGATCGCCGAGCAATGGGGCGTAAGACCGGACGGTCATCCCTGGTTCAAGCCCGTTCGCTTCCATGCGCCCCGGCGCGGCCGCGATGCCTGGGGCAGACCGCCCGGCGTGCATCCGCAGTGCGGCGTCACCGACTTCTATCGCGTCGAAGGCGAGGAAGTGCATGAAGTCGCGGTCGGCCCCGTGCACGCGGGCGTCATCGAGCCGGGACACTTCCGCTTCCAATGTCACGGCGAGGAGGTGTTTCACCTCGAGGTCTCGCTCGGCTACCAGCACCGAGGCGTGGAGGCGGCGCTCCTCGGCGGACCGGACAAGCGCAGCATTCATTACGCAGAGACGCTGGCGGGCGACACGACCATCGGACACGCGACAGCGTACTGCCAGAATCTGGAGGCGTTGGCGGGTGCGCGCGCGGCATCGCGCGGCCAGGCACTGCGCGCCATCGCGCTCGAGTTGGAGCGTCTGGCGAATCACGCCGGCGACCTGGGCGCGCTCGCCGGAGACGTGGGCTTTCTTCCCACCGCCGCTTATTGCGGCCGGCTGCGCGGCGATTTTCTCAACCTGACCGCGCTGCTCTGCGGGAGTCGATTTGGCCGCGGGACCGTGCGGCCTGGTGGCGTTGGCTTCGACCTCGAACCGGAACGGGCGGCGCAAGCAGTGGAGCGGCTCGAGGCTGCCTTCCGCGATGTCTCGAACGCCGTCGAGTTGCTCTGGTCAACGCCCTCGGTGGGCGCGCGCTTCGAAGAGACCGGCCGCGTCTCGACGGAGGTGGCGCGCGAGCTGGGCATGGTGGGGATGGCGGCGCGCGCCTCGGGCCTGGAGCGCGACGTGCGCAAGACGCACCCGTGGGGCATGTACCGATTCGCGCACATTCCCATCTCCACCTCGGGCTCGGGCGACGTCTACGCGCGCGCCTACGTCCGCTGGCTGGAGATCCACCGGTCGGTGGCCTTCGTGCGCCAGCTTCTGCGCGAGCTTCCCAAGGGACCGACCCGCGCTGCCTGCGGCGCGCCGCGACCGGGTCTCTTCTGCGTCTCGCTCGTCGAGGGTTGGCGCGGCGAGATCTGCCACGTGGCCATGACCGACGAGCAGGGGCGCTTCGCGGCCTACAAGATCGTCGATCCCTCCTTCCACAACTGGCCCGCCCTGCAGATGGCGCTGCGCGACCAGCAGATCTCCGACTTTCCGCTCTGCAACAAGAGCTTCAATCTCTCCTACTGCGGTCACGATCTCTAGAGGTGTCGCAAATGCTCAAAGTATTTCTCGCGCGGGCGCAGCAGGGACATCGCACTTCCACGTTTCCGGACTCCGAGCCGGCGATGCCCGACCGGTTCCGGGGACTGCCGGTGCTCGATGCTTCGCGCTGCGCGGACGGCTGCAGCGCCTGCGTCGAGGCCTGCCCCACCGGCGCGATCTCCGCCGCGGGCGGATTGCGTCTCGATCTGGGCCGCTGCCTGTTCTGCACTGACTGCGTGCAGGCCTGCCCGGAGGGCGCCATTGCCTTCACCACGAATCATCGGCTTGCGGCGAGGACGCGCGAGGCCTTGGTGGTCGGCGGTCCCCACGAATACCCGCGCGCGGCGGCGCTCGAGGACAAACTGCGGCGCCTGTTCGGCAGGTCGCTCAAGCTGCGCGTGGTGAGCGCCGGTGACTGCAACGCTTGCGGCGCGGACGTCAACGTCCTCGGCACGCCGGTCTTCGATCTGGGCCGCTTCGGGATCCAGTTCGTGGCCTCGCCGCGGCACGCGGACGGCCTCTTGATCACCGGCCCCGTGACGGAAAACATGCGGCTCGCGCTGAAAAAGACGTGGGACGCAATTCCACCCCCCAAGATCGTGATCGCCGTGGGAGCTTGCGCCATTTCCGGCGGCCCTTACGTCGATCACACGGAAGTCCACAACGGAGCGGACGCGGTGGTGCCGGTCGATCTCTATGTCCCGGGCTGCCCTCCGCATCCGTTCACGATTCTCGATGGGCTCTTGAGGTTGTTGGGCCGCATCGACGATGGGGGTCATGCCGAATCGGCATGAGCCCGCGCCGCCTGGTACTGGTCGAGCTTGGTGTAGAGCGTGCGCAGCCCGATCCCGAGCACGCGCGCCGTCGCCTGCTTCGTGCCATACCGGCGCAGGGTCGCGAGGATGAAATCGCGTTCGACCTCCGCCAGGGTCACGCCTAGTGGAAAGCTCAGAGAACCGTGCGCCGGGGCGGTCGTGACGCCGCCAACGGGAAGCGAGCTCATCTCGGCGAAGGACTCCGAGCCGATCTTGTCGCCGCTGGCGAGAATGGCCGCGCTCTCGATGGCGTTCTTCAGCTCACGGACATTTCCCGGCCAGTCGTGTTCCATGATCAGCTTGAGCGCCTGCGGGGCGATGCCCTGAATCTTGCCGCCGTGCCGGCGGTTGAAATCAGCGATGAACGCCTCGATCAACGCGGGAATGTCTTCCTTCCGTTCGCGAAGAGGAGGCACGGCGATGGTGACGACCTTGAGCCGGTAATAGAGATCCTCGCGAAACTTGCCCGCGCGAATGTACTCCTCGAGATTCCGGTTCGTCGCAGCGATGATGCTGAGATCGATCTTGACCTTGGTCGAACCACCCACGCGCCGGAACTCCTGGCGCTCGAGAACCCGCAACAGCCTGGGTTGCGTCCCGGGATCCATCTCGCCGATCTCGTCGAGGAACAGCGTCCCGCCGTCGGCAAGCTCGAAGAGCCCCTTCTTGCGCTCGTTGGCGCCGGTGAACGCGCCCCTCTCGTGGCCAAACAACTCGTTCTCGAGGATGTCCCGGCCCAGGGTGGTGCAGTTGAGCGGCACGAAGACGTTCTGTCGACGCGGACCGAGCGAGTGCAGAGCGCGAGCGATCAACTCCTTGCCCGTCCCCGACTCGCCGAGGATCAACACATTGGTCTTGTAGCGCGAGACCTTCTGGATGCTCTCCAGCACGCGCCGGACGGCGGCCGAATTGCCGACCAGTCCCATGAAGCCCGGCTGCAATGCAGGGGCGGAGCCCAAGGCGCCCGGCTGCGGCGCGAGGAGCTTTCGAGCGCGTTCGAGCAACAGCCGGGGTTCGACCGGCAGCGATAGATAGTCCGCACAGCCGTGCTGCATGGCGTCGACCGCATCCTGAACCGAGGTCGACGAACCGAGAACGATCACCGGGACCTGCGGATGGCTCTGCGCGGCGCGAGCCGTGATGCTCGACAACGCAAGCGGGCCGAGCTTCTGCGAAACGAACGCCGCTGCAAGATCGGCGCGCTCGATCGAGGCCAGCGCGCTGGCTTCGGTCGAAACGGAGGTGACGGCGAATCCGACGGATTCGAGTGCCCTACTCACGGGCCTGGCCTCGACGCCGCCGGGAACCGCCAGGAGGCAGGTGCGTCCCGAGCCCCAGCTCTTCGCCCCAAGCATGCGTTGCCCTGTATGCCGAAATGGCACTATCGGCAAGAGAATCCGTGCCTGGATGAAGGCTGAGGCCCCCGATCGACGGATGAGGACCCGCCGGTGCCTACTGCGCGGGCAGGCAGGCGTCGATGGCCTTGAAGGTGTTGCCCTTCCAGACGTTGCCGTTGAGGTTGCCCACGCCGCCGCCGCCCTCCGAGGCGGTGACGTTGCAATGCAGCGTCGGCGGATAGGTCACCACTCCAACCGGCGTGCTCGAGCTTGGCACCGCCTGGGCCCAGGCCAGGTCGGACCCGAACGAGCCCCAGGTCTGGTTGTTCTCGATGACGTTGTCGTAGGTGCCGTTGAGCAGCACGATCCCGCCCAGGAACGCCGGCACGACGCTGACCGGGTTGGTCTCGTTGCCGGTGGGCCCGTCGGTGTGGATGGTGTTGCCGACCACGCTGTTGTCGTGGGAGGGGCCGTATTTCTGCAGCGTCGGCGTGCCCGGGAGCGGGTCGGCGATCATCAACCCGATGAAGTCGCCGGTGCTGCCCTCGTTGCCCGTGAGCGTGTTGTAGGACGAGCCGTCGGTGAGCAGGTAGTTCATGGTGAAGGGATAGTCGGCGGTGTTGCTGGTGAGCGTGTTGTGGCTCGAGTTGAAGAGCGAGTAGGAGACGTCGGTGCAGTTGTTGGCGGAGTTGTGATCGATGAGCGAGCTGGTCACGCCGAAGAAGCGCACCCCGCCGACGGCCCAGTAGACAGTCGACGGATCGAGCGTGACCCAGTCGGGATCGATGCTCGGGCCGTTGGTGGAGAGCTGCCAGCCGCGGATGGTGACATGGCTCGACTGCTCGATGTCGATGGCGCCGCCGGCGTTCTTGTTGATGGTGCCGGCGCCGGTCTCACCAATGCCGGGGCCGTTCTTGCTCGCGCCGCCGCCGTCGAGCGTGACGTAGCTCGACGACTCGACCAGGATGCCGACCTCGTTAGTCTGCAGCGAGGTCTGCACGCCGGTCACCTCGGCCACGATGCTCTGGGTTCCGGCGGGGTTGACGTTGCGCAGGTGGATGCCCGCGCCGCCGCTCTGCGGAGTGCCGGCCACCGTCAGGTTCTGCAGGTTGAACGACTTGGTCAGGGTCGAGCCGTCGACGAAGACGCCGTCGCCGCTGAAGCCGTTGATCGACCAGCCCGCGATCAGGTACGGACTCGCTTGCGTGCCCTTGCCGCCGGTGACGCAACCGCAGGCGGAAAAGTCGGCGTCGCTGCCGATGACGATGGGCGCGTGGCTGCCGCCGGCGCGGGCGGAGCTGACGAAAGAAAAGACGAAGGCGAGCGCGAGCGCGCGGGAAAAGAAGATTTTCATTGCGGTCCCCCCTGGACGGCACTCTGCTAGCATGGCGGCGCGCCGGAATTCAAGACGCGGCGTCCAGCAGCAGCTGCTTGACGGCGCCGGGCAGTGCAAGACTTCCCTCACGCCACGAGTTGCTTGATCACCGTCGCGAGCGTCGTGGCGCCGTGCACGCGGCGGGCGCCCTTCCCTTCGAAGTCGACGTGGCCCGACTCGATGGCTTCGCCCAGCTCCTTGTACAGGCGCGCAAACGGCGCCGGAACGCCGGCCTGGGTGAGGCCAGCCTCCACGCCCTCGGGCGGGATGCGGAAGGTCTTGACGTCCTTGCCCAGCGCGGCGGCGAATTCCTTGGCGGCGTCGGCGTAGCTGTAGTCGACGGGCCCGGAGAGCTCGATGACCTGGGTCGCCGCCGGCGGCTCGAGCAGCGCCTTGGCTGCGGCAATGCCGATGTCGTGCGTGGCGATCATGCCGATCTTCTTCTCCGGGTTGAAGACGGCCGGCAGTACGCCGCCGCCCCTGATCGCAGCTAGCAGATTCCCCAAGTTCTCGATGAAGTACCCGGGCCGCAGGAAGGTGAACCGGGTCGTCGGCGCCTTCTTGGGCAGCGTCTGTTCAGCGTAGTGGAGCCACTGGATCGGCCCGTTGCCGGCCGCGTGCTGCGCGCCCATCGAGGAGAGGAACACCACGTGCGGCACCTTGGCCTGCGCCAGCGCCGTGCCGATGGCGTTTACGACCTCGCGCGCGTTCGCGAGCGGATCGGGGTGCGTGGGATTCGGCGGCACCAGGAGATAAGCGCCCTCGGCCCCCTCGAGTGCCTTGGCCAGCGCGGCGGCGTCGTCCACCGAGGCGAGCGCCACCTCGGCGCCGCGCGCCTGGTAGCCCTTGCCCTTCTCCTTGCTGCGCACGATCGCGCGCACCTTCCTTCCCTGCGAGAGCAGCGCGTCCACGATGACCTTGCCCGTATGCCCCGTGGCTCCGGCGATGGCGTACATGATGTGCCTCCGATTAGCTGGATGCCTGCGCGACGGAATCGATGCGCAGCCCGCATCGTCGGGGAAATGATGAGTTGGCGCGTGCTGTCTTATCGAGGCGACGGGGTCATTTCACATCGCGCCAGTAGCGAGAGAAACCAGGCACACCGATCCAGCCCCTCACCCAGTCGCGGAACATGACACCGTCCCGAGTCATAGAGTCGTAATTGCAGTCCGTACAAATGTTGGTCCCACCGACGACGGCGCACTCGGGGTCGTCCCCGCTGATGTCTGTCTCGACTTCAACATGACAAATCCCAGGATGATAATAAAACTTGTTGTTCGGATTATCTGCCAATTCCGGTATCAAATCGTTGATGGAATTGCATGGCTCGACATCGCAGCTCAACCCGCACGCGCCGCTGCCTGTGCACCCAAGAAAGGTAGCGAACCCATTCACGACGGAATCCGAATAGTCCTCCGTACTCGCCTGCCGGACTGCCGGGAAAGCTTGCTTGTTGTAAAGCTTGATCGAGAAGTTGTCCCATCCCTGAGCTCCGTCAAGCAGGGGGCAAGTCACACCGACAGTAACCCCGTCCGCGACGGCGGCGGCGCCCCAGGTCAAGCCCGCGGTGTTCAACAGGGGATCGTATTTGTAACGGATGGGGCCGTCGCTATTGCTGAAAGAAAACTGAGTCTGAGGAAAGGTCTCGACAATTCGTTTCAAGTTGCAGTCCACCCCGACGGCGCCCGCGCTGTCGCCCCACAGCGCCACCCGACTCGGCTTGAACAGGGAGGTAACCTTCTCCAGGTCGAGGCCGACGTTGCGGAATCCCTTGAAGTGGGCAGTGAGCGTCTGGGTGCTCGAGAGCGCGAAGACATGGATGGCGTTCCCGGCGTGCACGTCGCCGGTGCAGTACGGAATGTGGATCGTGTTCCAGTTCGCGCCGCTCGAGGTGCTGCTGGCGGACTGAACGTTGTTGAAAGCAGAAGTCGGGCCGTTGAACGCGGCGTACGTGCCGGTGTTTGCGCCCTCCGGATCCAGGAGATTGAGGCAAGTGCTATATGCCTCGCCATCGCACGAGAAGCTCTTGTCATAGTGATTCGTACCTAGATTCCCATTGCTGTTCCAGCACCCGACACCAGGAGCCTCGTTATTGCAGGTGCAACTCTGACCACTGTCCCAACCGCAGGCGCCGCCCCCCTCTAGATAGATGAGGAGCGGCCCTTCGTGGCCCAAGTTGGGGAAGCACACGTACTCGAAGCCGGTCTGTGTGCCGTCCAGGCACTCGGTCCCCCCGACGTCGATCCAATGCCAGATGCCGTCGCAGATAGCGTCGGCGCGCGCCTCCGCTAGCGGAGGCAGACAGAAAACTGCACAGGCCAAGAGCAGGCGAGTCTTCATGGTCCCCCTCCAATGACCGCGAGCGGCTGAGGTGACGAGAGTCCAGGATGGGGAACGAGCAGCACCTGCGGCGAACGCGATCAACTCGCTATCTGCGGGCAGTGTCAACCCCGCGAACGCCCCAAGCTGGAGTTGCAGCACGAGATGGAGGCCGGCGCCATAGGGAACGCGCGGAGTGCACGGGAGTCCACCTCGGGATCCCCACGTCGCCGCTCTGAATCGCCACTCGCCCATTTGACATGCGCCGGGCGAGCCCTATGTTGAGAGTTCACCGACCTCCCGCTGACGAGTACCTCGGTCATCGGGCGACGTCCTGAAGCCACGCTCGCCGTTCCTGGGTGTGGATGCCCTTCGGTCCTTCGAACAATTTCACCAGTCGACCGGAGACGCCCATGCGTTGCCTCGAGATCGTCGTGCCCTTCTTGCTCATTGCTGCTTGCGGAGGAAACCAGAGCGCGCCTCCCGGCGGGTCCGGCAGCGCGCCCAAGGTTTCCTCGACCGTCCCGGCCAACGCCGGCTCGGCCGTCGCAGTCAACCTGCCCATCACCGCCACCTTCAGCCGGGCGATGGATCCCGCCACGCTCAGCGTATCGACCTTCCTCCTCAAGCAAGGATCGATCGCGGTCCCCGGCGCCGTGAGCTACAGCGGCACCACCGCGAAGCTGACGCCGGCCAGCGTGCTCCCGTCCAACACCACCCTCACCGCGACCATCACCGTCGGCGGCAAGGACCTGGCCGGAGTGGCGCTGGCAGCCGACTACTCGTGGAGCTTCACCACCGTCGCCGCCGGTGCAGCGCCGCAAGTCTCGGCCACCGCGCCGCTGAACGCGGCGGTCGACGTCTGGAGCGGGCAGCAAGTCTCGGCGACCTTCAACGAAGCCATGGATCCGGCAACGCTCACGCCCACCGTCTTCACCTTGCAGCAGGGCGCGACCGCGGTCACGGGCCAGGTGTCCTATGATGCGGCCTCCGACACGGCGACGTTCACGCCGGCCGCTCCGCTGGGCGCCTCGCTGCCGTACACCGCCAGCATCTCCATCAGCGCCAAGAGCGCGGCCGGACCGGCGCTGGCGACGGCGCACTCCTGGAGCTTCACCACCCGAGCCGCGGCCGCGGTCGCGCTTCCGGTCAGTCTCGGCGCAGCCGGCAATTACGTCATCCTCGCCAAGACGCAGGTCGCAACCGTGCCCACCTCGGCCGTCACCGGCAACGTCGCGGTTAGTCCTGCGGCCGCCAGCTACATCACCGGGTTCGCGCTGACCGCCGACTCCACCAACACCTTCTCGACCTCTCCGCAAGTCACCGGGAGGGTGTACGCCGCCGACTACGCGTCTCCGACTTCGTCCAACTTGACCACCGCCGTCACCGACATGGGAACCGCCTTCACCGACGCGGCCGGCCGCGCGCCCGACGTCACCGAGCTGGGCGCGGGAAACATCGGCGGCATGACGCTCTCGCCGGGCGTCTACAAGTGGGGCACGGGTCTGCTCATCCCCACCGACGTGCACCTCAATGGGAGCGCCAGCGACGTGTGGATCTTCCAAATCGCCCAGGACCTCACCATGAGCAGCGCCACCAGCATCTTCCTCGGCGGCGGCGCGCGGGCGAAGAACGTCTTCTGGCAAGTCGCCGGGCTGGTGGATCTGGGCACGACTGCTCACTTCGAGGGCGTGATCCTCTGTCAGACGGCGATCACTCTGCGGACGGGCGCGTCGATCAACGGCAGGCTCCTGGCGCAGTCGGCGGTCAGCATCGACGGCAGCACGGTCGTGCAACCCGCGCCGTGATCTCTCGCCAGAGAAGTACGCCAAGGCCCTCGACGCGAGTCGGGGGCCTTCTCTTTCATGGACTCCGCCGCCGGACCCGCGCCCAGAGTCGCGCCCACCACGCCAGGTCGGGGGCTTCCTTCGCGAATGGCCAGCGCGAGAGCGCGATCGAGCGCCGCTTCAGGCTCGCGTCCGACTCACCCCACAATCGTCGCGCGCCCACCAGCAGCGCCAGCCGCTCGGCGGAACCGTCCTCCGACGCGGAGGTGCGCTGCAGCAGCAGATAGATGATGAGCGAGACGGAGGCGAGCGTCGGGTACCAGATGTCCACGGGGCATTGTCACCACGCCACGAGCGCGGCGCACCCCTTCCCGACCGCGGATCGAAAGATAGTCCGAAGAAGGGAGGGCAATGCCGCCCGCGCGTGCCTACACTCCCTCGTCACCCGCCACTGACCCTTCGCCTTCGGCGAGCAGTGTGCGGGCGCCCCAACAGTCCCACGCCGCGAAGGTCACCTGCTTCGCGCCTCTGATCCAGCTCCTTCCAACCGGAGGAGAGCCGGAGGAGACAACATGAGCAACGACATCATCGAGACTGCAGCCGCCGCCGGGAACTTCAAGACGCTGGCCTCGGCGCTACGCGAGGCCGACCTGGTCAACACGCTCAAGGGCGCAGGCCCGTACACCGTGTTCGCTCCCACCGACGCCGCGTTCGCCAAGCTGCCCAAGGCGGAAGTCGAGTCCCTGCTGAAGGACAAGGAGAAGCTGAAGGGCATCCTGCTCTTCCACGTCCTCCCCGGGAACCTCTCGGCGGCGGCGGTGGGCAAGATGCACGACGGCGACAAGGTGAAGACGGTCTCCGGCAAGGAGTTCACCCTGGGCCTCAAGGACAACGTGGTGACCGTGAACGGCGCCATCGTCAGCAAGACGGACATCCAGGCGTCGAACGGCGTCATCCACGCCATCGACACCGTGATCATGCCGAACTGACGTCACCGCGAGGCGGCGGCGGCGAGGGAGGTCTCCTCGCCGCCGGTTTTTCGGAATGCCCATAGATAGGAGTCAGTCATGGAATGGAATGCAATCGAAGGAAGCTGGAAGCAGATCTCCGCGACGATGAAGGAGAAGTGGAGCTCGCTCACCGACGACGATCTCCGGTTCGTCGACAAGAACAAGAATGCGCTGGTGGCCAAGGTGCACGATCGGACCGGGCTCGAGCGCTTCACGGTCGAGCGGCAACTCGACGCGCTGATCGCGAGCCTCGCGCAGTCGCCGTCCGCCGTCGAGCAGCCGGCCGCGCCCGTCCGCCTCCCTCCCTCGGGTGCCAAGCCGCAGGGGCCGGGATAAGCGAAGCTTCCCGCAGCCGGCGGCTGAGAGGTGCCAAAAGCGAGCGGGGCCGAGCGGCCCCGCTTTCTTCGTTCCACTGTCGTGTGTCTACTGCTTCGGCTTGCCCTGCGTAGCGAGATTCGAGTCGGCCTGCACCTTGACCTGGCGCGGCTTCGTCTCGGCCTTCTTGGGAAGGAAGATGCGCAGCACGCCGTCGCGGCTCTGCGCCGTGACGTTCGCCGTGTCCACCGTCGAGGGCAGCGTGAATCTCCGGCCGAAGGCGCCGTAGGACCGCTCGACGCGGTGATACCCTTCCTGCTTGTCGGCGTTCTCGAGCTTGCGCTCGCCCCGCAGGGTCAGCGCATTGCCCTCGAGCTGGATGTCGACGTCGTTGGCATCGACCTCGGGCAACTCCACCTTGAGCGTGATGCCCTCGGTGTCCTCGAAGACGTCGCAGAGCGGCGACCAACCGCCGACTGCCCCCTGGGCCTCTTCATAGGGCTGCTCCAGGTGCTGGTGGAATAGCTGGTGCCGCAGCTGATGCATCGCTTCACGAAGCGGATCATACCGGATGACGGACATCTCGAACCTCCCCGCTGAACGGGCGCCTCGATCGGCGCAGGGGAGGCCATCGACCAGACCACGACCTCCAGCGCGACCAACGTAACCACGAGAGACGTCTCGTCAACCCGAACGAGCGTCGAAGAGCGGGCCGCTCGACAGCCTCATGTCGTTCACCCTCGACTCAAAACACCTGGCGCAACACCAGGGCCGGGGCGAAGTCGGTGGAGCCGTCGGACTTCCAGCCGACCGCGGCGTACACGTCGATCTGGAATTCGTCCGCCACCAGGATGTGCAAGGCGGGACCGCCCGCGCCAGCGGACACCACCGAAGTAGTGCCCAGCGTCCGATCGATCGCGCCGAAGAAGACCTGACCGTAGAAGAGGCCCAGCTTGAACACGTCGCGCAGGAGCGAGTAGCGAAACTCGATCTTGCTGCCGGCCAGCCGGCGGGCGAAGTCTCCGCCGAAGGCGCCGCTCAAGTAGTTGCCGGCTGATTCCTCATCGGGGAAGAGCACCTCGCCCGCGAGCAGCGTGCCGCGCGCCTCCCAGAGGATCTCGTGCCATCCGATGGGAAAGCGCCGCTGCCAGCCGCCGCGCAGCCAGAGGGCCTGTCCGCTCGAGCGCGAGCCGGTGTAGAAGCGCGCCTCGAAGTCGAGCCGGTGCTTGCGGTCGGTGCGCAGCTCCTCCGGATTCAAGATCACTTCCGCGCTGGCCTCGCCGTACGGACGCGTCTGCGCCCGTGGGGTCTGGTCTATGAGCGGGTTTGCGCCCAGGGCTTTGACCAGCCCGAAGAGGAAGCGCCGCTCGATCCCGCCCCCCACGGCGAGCGTCCAGAAAGGCCGGAACACGCCCGCCTCGAGCGACGCGGCGTAGGTGGCCTGGTTGAACGACTCCAGATGGAGATCGGCGCGCTGCAACGACAGGACGTCGCCGCGCACCGTCAGCGCCGGGCGCAGCGAAGGCGTGAACACCGGCGGCGAGAACCAGCGGGCCTCGAGCAGCCCGCGCGTCAGGACGGGCCGCGAGCCGGGCACGTCGAGATACGACCGCATGCCGCCGGCCACCCGCCCGAGCACCACCCAGCGATCGTCGGACACGAAGTAGTCCTGCTCGCGGTAGTGGCCACCCGCGCCCAACCCCTCGGGCGATCCGATCGACAGGTCGGGCGAGAAGCCGCGCGACCAGGGGCTCGAAGTGATGTGGATGTTGACTTGGTAGCGCAGGCCCGGCTGGACCCCGGGAAGGCCCAGGAGCGGCTCGAGCTCCTCGATCTGCGGCCCGTGGTTCTCTTGCACCTCGGCCGGCACCAGCTCGTAGGAGTAGTGGTGCAGGCGATAGCGCTCACCGAACGCGCGGAGCTGCCGCTCCAGCGACGGGCGGTTGAAGACCTCGGACGGCATGACGAGCTCGATCCTGAAGCGGATGGTCTCGACCAGGCCCTCGCCGAGCACGATGATCTTGTCGAGCCGGCCCTCGTCGATCTCGATGACGATCTGCCCGTCCACCACCGTTGCCCGCACCGAGGCAAGGTCGTAACCGGCGCGGAGCAGGAAGCCGCGCAGCTTGGCCGACGCCGCGCGCGCGTTGGCGTCAGTGGCTCGGGTGTTCTCCGGAAGCTGGAGGACGCTGCGATAGACCAGCTCGTCGAAGAGCACGTTGCCGCGGAACACGACCAAGTCGCTGGCGGCCGCAGATGCAGCGCCGAGCAGCAGCACCGCGGTGGTCGCGAACGTTCGCAGGCGCACGACGTACGGAGCCTCCAGCATCGCCGAGCCGTCGAGGACGGAAAGGAGGGAACGGAACGAGGAAGCAATTGGATCGCTTCCTTAGCTTTCGGAGCGCATCCCGCCGTTCCCTCCCGGGTCACGACGCGGCCCTTCTATTGCAATCGGTAGGCCGTACGGATGCTGAGCTCATCGACGATCGGAGCGGCGCTCTTCGCCTTCGGCGTGGCCGGCGGCGCTCGCGCGTACACCATCGAGACGCACTTCACCGCCAGCTGCCACGAGAAGCTGACCGCAGAGGCGTTGCGGGTCGCGCGCCTGAAGCTGGAGCTGCCCGCGACTCCTCCCGCCACCAGCGACGAGCGCGCGCTGATCGACGATCTGCAGTTCGCGCCCGACGACGACATGAAAGATCTGGCCGGCGCGACGCTCCTCATCGGCGTGCGCGACAACGACCTCAAGGGCAACAGCCAGGACGACCTCAGCATCCTCTCCGCCATTCACGGCAACCCCGACAACCAGCGCGAGCATTGCCTGCGCGGGCCGGACCAGAAGGAGCCGGGCGGCTCGCTGGCGGCGGTCGCGGATTGCCGGGCCTTCATTCGCGGGCGGGTCCTGGAAGCGCTCGACGGACTCGACGCGGCGGGGTTGCCCGAGCTCGCCAGTCGGACATCGCTGCCGCTCTACCTTTCGCTGCGCGGCCACGTCGATGCATGGCTGCCCACCTATTACGTGCGCATCGGCCAGGCGATGCACGCCATCCAGGACAGCTTCACGCACACCTACCGGACGCCGGACGGGATGCAGATCACCGTGGTGCTCAACTGGCTCGCCTCGGTGGACGGGTCGCTGCTCGAGTCCCGCGACGGGCCCGCGCACGCGAGCAAGCTCGACGTCTGCGACGACCCCGACCCGCTGCGCGCAATCAGACGCACGCTGGCGACCGATGCCTCGACGGCGCTCCTGATCGCGACGCTTCGCTCCGGAACGACGCGCGACCAGAGGGTGGCCGCGGTCGATCAACTCCTCGACACGTACCTTCGCTACTCGCCGGGCTGCACCTTCGACGGCGCCTGGTGCCAGGCGGCCGAGGCCCAGTACAAGGACTCGAAGAGTCTCTTCGGCTGCAGCACCGGCGGGCAGGCCGCGTGGGCAGCGATGGCGCTGCTCGCCGTGGCGTGCCTGCGGCGCAAGAGGGCCGCCGCCGTTGCCGTCGCAGTCGTCCTCCTGGCAGGCGCCGCGCTCGCGGCCGAACCATCGGTCGAGCCCACTGCCACCAGCACCACCAGGACCACAAAGGCGAAGGCCGCCACCAGCACCACCGACGCAAGGCCCGCCATCGTCACCACCACCACGACCACGACCGCACCGGTGGAAGACAACCCGCACGCGCCGCCCGCGCCGATCATCGTGACGGTGGAGGAGCCCGGCCCACGCGATCCGTCGAAGACCGCGTGGGGCGCCTATCTCGGCTCGTCCGGCTCCATCGACAAGACGGCGCTCGCGGTCCAGCTCGGCGCGCGACTCAAGGTGAGCAGCCATTGGACCTTCGGCCTCGACGCCGAATGGAATCCCTGGATCACGCTCGACAACGCGCGGGTCGGCAGCGGCGTGTTCAACCTGTACGGCGCGGCCATCCTCCGCTTCCCGCTGGCCTACGAGAACTTCAACCTGCGGGCGACTGCGAACCTGGGCGCCTCGCTCTTGCTCATGACTCTGTACGGTGCGCCCGCCGGCAGCCTGGGAATCTACGCGGGGCTGAGTCCGGCCGGGCTGGAGTGGAAGCTTTCGCGAACCTTCATCCTCGTCGTCAACCCGCTCAGTGTCGCGCTGCCCGTCCCGCAGCTCAAGGGCGTGCCGCTGACCTATCCGCAGTATCGCTTCAGCGTCGGATTCGAGATCCAACGCGGCTGATTCGGACCGCGAACACTCCGCGAACGCTCGCGGACGCCTCTACGAGAGCTCGCCCGGCCGGCGCTTCCGGGCACTTCGAGAGATTCCCGCTCCGAGCAGGCGGCACGCCGGCTGCAGAGACATGCCTGTGGAATCGAGGACACATGTCATCCAGAGCTTCGTACGAGGCGAAGGCGGAGGCGGAGTTCGCCGAAGTCCAGTCGCAGCTTGCCGCGATTGCCGCGCGAGCGAAAAAGGCCGTCGCCGCGACCCAGGCGAAAGGCGAGCGGCTCATCACCGCCGCCCAGTCCAAGCACGACGAGGCCCTCCACCGCTTCGAGCTCCTCAAGCGGGCGAGCGAGGAAAGCTGGAGCGCCGTCAAGACCACGTTCGAGATCGCCTGGGCCGAACTGCGTCACGCGCTCGGAAAGCAGGAGTGAGGCCGACATGCTCTGGACCCTCGTAGTGGTGCTGTGCGTGCTCTGGGCCTTGGGCCTGGTCACCTCGTACACCATGGGCGGCTTGATCCACGTGCTGCTGGTCGTGGCCGTCGTGGTGGTGCTGGTCAGGGTCATCCAAGGCCGGCGGCCGATCTAGGCGACGCCATGCCGCTCACCCTCGACCGCCGGAACCTGGAGCGCTGGACCTTCCTCGCGCTCTTCGGCCTGAGCCTCTATCTCTTCTGGCTCATCGCCCAGCCGCTCTGGGTCCCGCTCTTTCTCGGCATGCTGATCGCGGTCGGGACGCACCCGCTGCACCGCCGGCTGGTCCGGCGCTTTCCCCGCCGCGAGACCCTCGTAGCGGCGGTGCTCACCGGGATCGTGGTGCTCATCACGCTCGGACTGGGCGGCGTGCTCACGCTGGTGGTGCTCGAGCAGCTGGTCGACCTGGCCCGCGACATGTCCAATCACTACCGGTACGGCGGAAGCGCCGAGGTGCTGGGCGCGCGGCTTCAGGCCATCCTCACCTCGCTGGGACAGGACCCCGAGACGGTCCGCCTCGAGCTGGTTTCCGCCACCGAGCGCATCGCCGCCAACCTCGGTCAGACCGTCAGCAGCCTGGTGGCGGCGTCGCTCGGCGGCATCCTGGCCATCGTCCTCACCGCCATCACCGGCTTCTACCTCTTGCGCGAGGGAGTGCGTCAGACCGCCTGGCTCGTCGGCGTGCTGCCGCTGCCCGACGCTGAGGTCCGCGAGCTGGCGCGCAGCTTCGGCGACGTGACCAAGGCGATGCTGCTCGGCACCGGCGTGACCGCGCTGTACGAGGCGACGACCGCCTCCATCGGCTACTTGCTCGCCGGCGTGCCGCGGCCGCTGGTCTGGGGCGCGCTCACCGGCATCGCCTCGGTAGTCCCCGCGGTGGGGACGGCGCTGATCTGGATGCCCATCGCCCTCTGGCTTCTGGCGACCGGGCATCTCGTCGCCGCCATCGTGGTCGCCATTTGGAGCATGGTCGCCATGGGCGGTGTCGCCAACTACTGGCTGCGGCCGCGGCTGCTCGGCTCCAAGGCGCGGATGAATGACTTGCTCATCTTCATCGCCCTGTTCGGGGGCGTGGCGGCGTTCGGCCTGCTCGGAGTGATCCTCGGACCCATCGTCACCGCGCTCCTGGTGTCGTTGATTCACATCTACCAGCGCGATTACCGGCCCAAGGGAGCGGTGCCGCAAACGGCGCTGCCCACCGCAGCCTGAGAGAGGTGCACCATGTCTCCGTTCCTGACAGCTCTGTTCGCCGGCGCACTCGGAGGAATGGCGACCGGTCTGGTCATCGGCCTCACGGTGGTCTTGTTCGGCCGCCGCATCGCCGAGGGACTTCTCGAGCAGCAGGTCACGCATCTCGAGGCGCGGTTCAAGGAGAACGTGCTCGACGTCCTGCTCGGGCGGGTGGCCACGTTCCTCGACCAGGGCGAGCGCATCGGCCAGATCGTCAAGCGCGTGGTGGAGATCGGTCAGCTCCTGCTCCGCCGCGGCCCCGCCGAAGACCCGGCTGCGACTGCGCTCGCCACTTCCAATGGCAAACCCATTCCAGTCCCTGCCAGCTCAGCCTGAGCCCGGCCCAAGGAGCACCCATGAAGACCACGCAGACCCTCCTTCTCCTGCTCGCCCTCCTCGCCGCTCCTCGCTTCGCGGCCGCGCAGAGTGACGCGGCGAAGGACGTCGACGACAAGGTCAAGGACGCCGTCGACACCACCAAGGACAAGCTCGGCACCGACAGCGGCACCGAGAAAGCCGGCCGCCACGTGGACCGCGCCGTTCGCACCGTGAAGCACAAGGCGCGTCACGCGAAGAACGCCGTCAAGGAAGAGATCCATGACGCGACCAGGTGACGGGAGCGCTGCATGAAGACCACCGCCGCCGCTCGGCTGGCCCTGACGCTGCTGGCGATTCCGCTGGCGGCGCGGGCCATCGACGTCGGCGTCAAGGCGGAGCCCGGAGTGGCGATGGCGGTGTCCGGTCCTTTCAGCGTCGATGCCGCGGGCGCGCTCAAGGGGTTCGTCGGGCTCGGACCGTATGTCGACGTCGCGGCCGCGCTCGTCTTCCTGGGACTGCCGACGCTGGCCGGCTCGCTCTCGCCGGAGTCCGGCCGCGCCTGGGCCGGCGGCGGCGGGATCGTGCTGCGGCTTCCACGCGAGTCGGAGACGATGCGCCTCAAGCGCCCGCACGATCAAGAAGCGGTCTTCGGAGCCAGCCCCTGGGTCGACGGCGATGCGCTCTTCGTTCGCACCGGCCTGTTCGCGCATCTTGGATTTCAGGTCGGCGCGGGGGTCTCCTTTCCTCTCGGCGAGGCGCGGTCGCTCTGGCTGGGGCCGTTCGTGCGCTACCTGCAGATCGTCGCGAACGACGCCGGCGGTCAGGGCGCAGGGGGCTCGAGGACCTTGATCGTCGGGCTCGGCCTCGAGGCCGGGACGAGTCTCTCGCGGACCCAGGCAGCGCCATGAGCGCCTCCCTCACTCTCGCCGCGCTGTTCCTGGGCGCACCTCTCAGAGCGCCCGAGGCCGCCTTGCCCGAGACCGTGGCGCCGCTCTCCGTCTATCGGCTGAAGCTTTCGGTGGACGTTCCCGTCATCGTCGGCGGCGGCGTCGCGACGGTCCTCGCCCGCTTCTTCCTCAAGGATCAGCTGACGCGGATGAGCTGTCCCTGCGATCCAGCAGGACTCAACTTCATCGATCGCGGCTCGGTGTCGAACAACAACCACACCGCCAACATCGTCAGCGACGTCACCGTCGCGCTGTCCATCGCCGCTCCGCCCATCTTCGATTTGCTCGACGTCGGCCTGGACAGGGCCTTCGGCGTAGACTTCGGCGTCTTCGCCGAGACAATTGCACTGAACAGCACCTTCGAGCAGGTGGTGAACTTCGCCACCGCGCGGCCCCGGCCGCGGACCTACGCCGGCGATCCGGCGTACCTCACCTTCTCCGACGGATACCTCTCCTTCTACAGCGGCCACGTCGCGTACTCGTTCGCGGCGCTCTCGGTGGCCGCGGCAACGGTGCGGTTGCGCTACGGCGAGCAGGTCTGGCCTTGGGTCGTGACCGGCCTGGTCGGCAGCAGCGTCGCCGTCGAGCGGGTCATGGCCGGGTCGCACTTTCCCACCGACGCGGCCGCCGGCGCGCTGGCCGGCGCGGCGCTGGGGATCGCGGTGCCGTGGCTGCACGCGCGCGCTCCCGAGCAGCGCCTCAGCGTCCTTCCTTCCGACGGCGGGCGCGGCCTCGCGCTCGCGGGTGCCTTCTGAAAACGAAAGCCAACCAAGGAGCGACCATGTCTCTCGAAGTCAGCGTCTCACTGCGGCCCTGGAAAGACGGAAAGCAGATGGCCAAGCTCGGCCTCGACGGAACTCTCGACACCGCCACCGCGCCGCAGCTGGAGAAGGAGCTGGCGGCGGTCTTCGAGGGGCCGACGCAGATCCTCGTCTTCGATCTGGGAAAGCTCTCCTTCCTCAGCAGCGGCGGAGTCCGCGTCATGCTGGCCGCGCGCAAGCGGGTCATCGAGCGCAACGGCTCGTGCATGATGCTCAAGGTGCAGCCGCGCATCGAGAAGACCTTCGAGATCATCAAGGCGCTCGACGGGCTGATGCTCTTCAAGGACGACGAGGCGCTCGACACCTTCCTTGCCACCATGCAGAAGCCGGCCACGGCCTGAGGCGCAGATGAACATCGTCATCGGGGTCCTCCTCGCCGTGGTCATGACCGTGGCCACGCTCGCGCAGACCGGGCAGATTCCCAGGACCGCCGGCTACGTCATCGCCGGCGTCCTCGCAGCCATCACGTTTGGCGTCGCCATCGCGCGGTTCAACAAGCGCAAGGCGGCGGGCGAGTAGAAAAACTGCGGGGCATCTCAGCCGACGCGAAAGCCCGCCGGCTTGATGCCCTGCGCCCAGAGCAGACGGTACAGCTTGGGCCGGGTAATTCCGACGTGGCGGGCGGCCGCCGCCACCTTGCCCTGGAAGCGCTCCATCAGCCGCGTCAGGTCCGCCTTGTCGAGCACCAGCGCTTCCGGTTCGAGCTTCGCGCCGACCACCATGCTGCGCGTGGTCCACAGCGCAAGGCGCACCTCGGGTCCGAGCGAGAGCGGCTCCTCCTCCGGCGCCGAGACCACTGCCACCGAGAGCACGGTCAAGAGCCCGCGAACGTTGAGCGGCCAATCGTGCACCAGGAGCGCCTCGGCAAGATCGGGCGTGAGCTTGCGGCCCAGGCCGTCGCAGCGCGCCAAGAGGTGGCTGGTGAGCGCCGGAATGTCTTCGCGCCGCTCGCGCAACGAGGGCAGGCGGATGGTCCACTGGGCGAGGCGCGAGTAGAGATCGGCGCGGAAGCGTCCGGCCTGCACCAAGTCCACCAACTCGCGGTTGCTGGTGGCGATCACCCGCACGTCGGTGGCGATGTCGCGCGCGCCGCCCACCGGCCGCACCTCCGACATCTCCAGCACGCGCAAGAGATTGGCCTGCAGCGCGAGCGGGATCTCGGCCACCTCGTCGAGCAGGAGCGTCCCGCCGCGCGCGGCGCGGAAGAGGCCCTGCTGCTCGGACACCGCTCCGGTGAAGGCGCCGCGCACGTGGCCGAACAGATCGCTGGCCAACAGGCCCTCGGTGAAGGTGCCGCAGTTGACCGCGACGAAGGGGCCCGCGCGCCCGCTGCGCTGGTGCACCAGCCGCGCCACCACTTCCTTGCCGGTGCCCGTCTCGCCGGTGACCACCACCATGTGCTTGCGGGCGGCCACCGCGTCGACGCTGCGGCGCACGGCGATCATGGCGGCGCTCGCGCCCACCAGCTCAGGCTCGGCGATGCCGGTGCTCGGAGGCGAGGGCGCGTAGACCAGGAGCGTGTCTCCCAGGCGCACCACGTCGCCGGCCTCGAGCGCTCGCTCGCCGACCAGGACCTGCCCGTTGAGGCGCGTTCCAATGGGACTGCCGAGATCGCGAAGGAGGACGCGGCCGGCCTCGATGCGCACCTCGGCGTGGCGCACCGCCATGCGCGCGTCTTCGAAAGCGTCGTCGAAGACGACCTCCTCGCGGCCGAGGAGAAACCCTTCGCGCGGAATGCGCCGTCGCTGGGTGCCGCCGTTTCCGCGCCCCGAGAAGGTCAAGACCAGGGTCGGTTCGATGGCGATGCCGTCGGGCGGCGCGCCACCGTGCGTGCTGGGTGCGTCGGCCATATGTTCGGCTCCCCGCGTCCGAAAGGGTCGACTCACAATTGCGGTCGAGGTGGCGGGCGTGTGCTTCAGGTATACGCCTGGGGCGGGCCAACTGCTAGACAAACGTTCAAGAACGATCCGCGAACGAGCAAAGGCCCCTCTCTGGCACGGCTGGGACGTGACACAGCGGTGCCCGGCGAACGTTCGCGAGCGCCCGAACACGCGCCGGCGACGGACCCAACCGCTCCTGATCGCGCGTTCGCGACGCTTGGGCCATCCCGGCCACGGCACGGCTCGTGCGTAGGCATGGTGACAGCAGCGGGCGGTTGCCCTCCGGCTTGGAGGTCGCTCTAGCTTCGAAACGGCTCGGCTGCGGAAAGATCGACATGTCGCGCGCACGAGCGATTCCTTCGCTGAAGTGGTTCGGTTCTTTCATGTTCGCTTGTCTCGTGTTGCCCTTTTCGGCTCGGGCCGCCAACCTCGACGTCAAGATCGAGCCGGGCTTCGCCCTGGAGTTGCAGGCCCCCCAGTCGCGGCGCTTCGAGCTCGGAGGCGCGGCCACCATCAAGGGGCTCGTCGGCGACGGCGGCTGGATCAACGGCACCCTCGGCCTCACCTTCCTGGGGCTGCCCGGCCAGGAGGGCTTCGCCTCCAACAGTCTCGGCACCGCCTGGGCCCCGAGCCTTGGCCTGCGCGTCCAGCTTCCGCGCGAGTCGGAAGCGATGCGCCTGGGCAAGCCGCACGAGCACGAGGATCTCTACGGCGCCAAACCCTGGATCGACGGCGACATGATGTACGTGCGCACGGGCGGCCTGGATCGAGTGGGCTTCGCCGCAGCGGTGGGCGTCTCCTATCCCATCGGCGAGGCGCGCTCGTACTTCATCGGACCGTTCGTTCGCTACTTCCAGATCCTCCAGGGGGGCCGCGCAGGCTACGACACGCGCGACGCCAACACCCTGGTCATCGGCTTCGGCGTCGAGACGGGGACGCGAGTGACCCGGGAGGCCGAGCCCGTCGAGGAGAAGAAAGCTCCGGTCGCGGTGGCCATGGTCGATCCTGCTCCTCCGCCGCCGCGTCCCGACCGCGACGGCGACGGTGTGCCGGACGACATCGACGCCTGCCCCGACATGCCGGGACCCGCCTCCAACAACGGCTGCCCGGTCTACGAGAAAGTCATCGTCAAGCCGGACATGCTCGAGCTGAAGGAGAAGATCCAGTTCGCCTGGAACACCCCCAAGATCGAGCCCGTCTCCTATCCGGCGCTCGACGAGGTGGCGAAGGCGCTGCAGGACAACAAGGGCTTCAAGATCTCCATCGAGGGGCACGCGTCTTCCGAGGGCGCGGACGACCACAACCAGAACCTCTCCAACGATCGCGCGGAGGCCGTGCTCGAATACATCGCCCACAAGGGCGTGGCGCGCGACCGGCTCGTCTCCGAGGGCTTCAGCTCGTCGCGGCCCATCCAATCCAACGACACCGAATCCGGACGCGAAGCCAATCGCCGGGTCGAGTTCGTCGTCCACTTCATCATCATCAAGGAAGGGAGCGCCCAATGAGCGCCCTCAACAAGAGTGTCCTGGTCCTGCTGCTGGCGTCGATCGGCTGCGGTCAGCAGCTGGTCGAGTTCGCCAACCCCACCATCCCCACCGTCACCTCCACCGATCCGGTGAACGTCGCGACCAACATCGGCGTGAGCCGCACGGTCAACGCGACCTTCAGCGAGCAGATGAACGCGTCCACGCTCTCGGCGACCACCTTCACCTTGAAACAAGGCGCGGCCGCCGTGGCAGGGTCGGTGACGTACGCGGGCATGACGGCCACGTTCACGCCCGCGAGCGACCTGGCGGCGTCGACCGCCTTCACCGCCAGCATCAGCACCGACGTCAAGAGCTCGGCCAGCTCGACCGGCCTGGCCGCAAACTACGTCTGGAGCTTCACCACGGCTGCCGGCGCCACCGGCTCGGGGCCCACGCCGCCAGCGGTCAACTCGACCGATCCCGGCAACAGCTCCACCGGAGTGGTGACCAGCAAGCAGATCACCGCCGTCTTCAACAAGACGATGAACCCGGCGACGATCAACGCCTCGACCTTCACGCTGAAGCAGGGAACGACGTCGATCGCAGGCGCGGTGAGCTACGCAGGCACCACCGCCAGGTTCGTGCCCAACAGCCTCCTGGGGAACAACCTGCAATACGACGCCACCATCACCACCGGGGCCAAGGACACAGGCGCGATCGGCATCGTCGCCGACTACAAGTGGAGCTTCACCACCGCCGCCATCATCGCGGGGCAGCCGCCGCAGGTCGTCTCCACCGATCCGCTCAACAACGCCACCGGCGTGGACACCGCCAAGCAGGTCAGCGCGGTCTTCAACCAGTCGATGGACCCGACCACGATCACCTCGCTCACCTTCACGCTCAAGCAGGGGATCAACTCGGTAGCGGGCTCGGTCAGCTACGCAGGCTTCACCGCCACTTTCGCGCCCACGAGCCCCCTCGCCTCCAACACGACCTACGGCGCAACCGTCACCAGCGGGGCGAAGAACATGTCCGGCATCGGCCTGGTGGCGGACTACCCGTGGAGCTTCACGACTGCAGCCGCACCGCCGCCGCCTCTGGCGATCAACCTCGGAAGAGCCTCCACCTACGGAATCGCGGCGAGCGCCGGACTGAGCTCGACCGGCGTAACCCAGGTGAATGGGGACGTGGCGTTGTACCCAACTGCTACCTGTAACGACGCTACCGGTACCGGTGGCCCCAACTGCGATTCAAAGACGTATGCACAACCCTTGGGACTGACCGTGAATGGATCGATCTACTTTGCCGCCGATCCGTTCGACAACGGAGTCACTGCGAATGCCGTCAAGAACGACCTGAACTCCGCGTGGGTAGAGGGCATGAACAAGGCCGATACCCAGGCGGTCGGTTATCTCGTAGGTCAGATCGGCGGCAAGATCATTCCCCCTGGTGTCTATGAGGAAGGCAGCACCCTCAATCTCGCATCTGGAACCACTGCCACGCTCGACGCCGGTGGCGATGC
>Ga0307479_10000996_pt1 | contig 25597 bp, 24 predicted proteins | sample atmos_gasesECM4C_FD_203743 | JGI IMG/M metagenome (GOLD analysis project Ga0307479, IMG submission 203743) | Hardwood forest soil microbial communities from Morgan-Monroe State Forest, Indiana, United States - atmos_gasesECM4C_515 | ecosystem: Environmental > Terrestrial > Soil > Temperate... | reverse complement strand
GCTCGAAAGCCTGCCACGAGCGTTGTTCGCCGGGAGGGGTGAACTTTTCCTCTGGGCGGGCCCGTACTGTCGCTACCGCCGACAGCATCTTGATTTCATCTTCGGGCCTGAGGCGGCGGTGATAAAAATCCGCCAAGGCAAGCCCCGCCGCAGTCTTGTCGGAAGAATTCTCCGCGTAAAGCTTCCAGTCTGATTCTGCCGCCCCGAAGTCAAGCTGCTGCTCATCTTCGAGTGCCCGCAAGGAATATAATTCCGCGCTTTTCGGCAGCTTCTTGATTAGTTCTCCCAGCGCCGGCCTGGTTTCGCGCGGTGGACGGCGGAATAACACCTCTCCGCCGGGCAGTGACATCAGCCGGAAAAACGCGGCCTCGATTTCCGTACGAGCTTCCGTGTTTCGAATCCAATCCGGAAGCGCGCCGCTGGCTGTCGCGGCCCAACCGGCTGCGAAAACCGCTAGCCCGAGAGCAGTTAGCTGATACAGGGTTTTGCGTCTGGCCTCATGGAACGATTTCAATGTCCACCCCCTGCGACGCCGTGTTGTGGGCAATGTCCTCGGCCGTAACCGTGAGTTTGTAAATTCCGGGGATTGCCTGTTCGGGAACGAGCAGTTGGCCCGTGTTCGCGCCTGCGCGCGCATCCCACTTCAACTCCACGGGCGCCGCTCCCTCCAGCCGCGCCACCAAGGTGCGCGTGCTTTGCGACGCGGAAACTTTCAAGTCCAAGACTTGGCCGCGCCGGTACCTCTTCGAATCCAGCTTGATTTGCACGACGGGAGGCTTGCTGGCGATCACAAACGTCTTTGATTCCCTGTACGTGTGTCCCAGCCGGTCACGTAGTACCAGCCGCACCGAATACGTTCCGTCCTGCATGTCGCTCGGCGCGAAGAACCGCGTCTGCCAGATATCCTCGTCGGAGAGATACCGAAGCTTCTGCACCAGTCCGAACGGAAACAAGGCTACGACCGAAACAATGGATTCGTCCGTTTTCACGCGCAACACCGGATCGCCCGGCCGGATTACCCGTGGCCGCAGCAGCGCGCGCGGCACGGCGAGGAACGATGTGTACGGCGTCACGAATTTGTATTGCCGCGCCAGCCGGATAATCTCGTCAACGCTGGCCTGATCTTCTCCCTCGCGCTGGATTTTCTCGAGCAGCGCATTCACACGCGCGCGCGCCCAAAGCCTTGGCAACTGAGGATGTTCCGCAGAATCCTTGGGCAGATTGGCCTTGGCGCTCATTTCCAGCGCCGCGCCGTCTCTCACGCCGCGCACCGCGAAAGCAACATCCTGTTGCGGCTTCTGGTAGCGGCCCACCCACATTGCGAGCGACCCGGAAAACGCTGCGTCCTGCAGCGGATAAACCATGTCCACGGCGTTCTCCGGCGAAATCTCCAGCCGCAACTGGCCGACAGGACTGCGCCCAATCTTCGAAAGAAACGTCGCGAGCTTGAACTCCATCGGCTCGGTGGAAAGAACGTTTTCGAGCAGACCGTCTTGCCTCGCCAGCATTTTCAGCAAGGGAAGGTTGGCGTCATCTCCAACCCCGAAAATGTACGTCCGGGGCCGCCGCGCCTCCGACAGCCGCTTCCAATTTGTTTCGTACCACGCCGCCAGCTTGCCGTTTTGAATCGTTCCGCGCGTCGCGCCGCCGTCGCTCAATAGCACCAGGTAAGGGTTTCCCGTCGCGCTCCCCGCACATTGCTGAAGCGCTGCGGCCAGCGCATGTTGCAGGTCCGTTCCGCCGCGCAGGCGGCTCGCGCGCACGAAGTCCAACGCCCGCTGGATTCCTCCGCTGTCTGCAACCGCCGGCGCGGGCTGGAAAAGCTGCGTCTGGTTGTTGAACAAGAGCAGATTGAAACTGTCCGTCGGGTGAAGCCCATGCAGCAAGGTTTCCAATGCTTGATAGCTGCGCTCCAGCTTCTCCCACTGCATGGACAACGATGTGTCGAACAAAATGACCACGGTCTTCGCGGGCCCGCTGTTTTGGCCGGCGCTCGTTTCCGCAGCCGGCGCTTGCGGTCCCGTTCCGAGCAAAGCTTCCGTGGCAAAGAAGCCCGGCTCGTTCGCGCTTCGGACCGGGGCGGTTTCCGTCGGCGATGGTTGCCCGCCAACCGGATTGCGGTGCACTAGCACTTGCAGCGTGTCACTGGCCGCCCGGTCCAGTTCGTACGTGGCCACAAAGTCTTCCGTCAGATTTATGTTCTGCCCTTCAAAATGCCCTCGCACGACGTGCGCGCTTTTCTCATCGAAGATCAGTGGAAACGCTTTCGCGGGACTCTGAAAATTCCCAATCGCATGCTCCGAGCGGAGCTCAAAATTGATCCACAGGCGCCGCGCCGCCTGCGCTTGATACGCATCCGGCCGCAGCGGTATCGCAAAATAGGATTTCAAGTTCTCCACCGGAATGGCTTCGTGATATTCGAATTCCAGCCGCTTCGTCCCGTACGCCGCAATCGGCACGATTCTTGCGCTGAAGACCGCGCTTCTCTTCGCTTCTTCCGCGCCACGCTCGCCCATTTGAAGCAATCCCGGATCGATGGACTGTCGCTTCAACTGGTTGTAAATCTCCTCGGCCCGCTTGCGTTCCAGAATTACCGCGGGAATTCTCGTCGGTCCGTCCCATACGGCAAAATCCGAAACCGTCGCGCGCGTGGGCAGCGCGAAAACATAATTTCCTTCCTCAATGCCCGGGGTATGATTCGCAAAGACCTGCCGCACGTAAACGCGCGCGTCGCCGTTGTCGATCCGGATCGTAATTTCCATCTCTTCCAGCGACAGAATTGCCGGGTCCGGTTGTGCCTTGTCGCGCGGGATCAGAACCCCGCCGTCACCAAGCACAATCGCCGGCGCAGCGAACAACAACAGCAATGCGGTGAGTCTTTTCTTCATGGTTGCAGCTTCTGTTCGTGGATTCGCACCAATCCGTTGTCTGTTCCCACGTAAATGGTTTCGCCGTTGCGCGTCAGGGCTGTCACATTGGGCGAAGGCAACCCGTCCCTCATCTCCGTCCACCGCTGCGTCTCCCTGTCATACACGTACAATCCTTCGCCAAGCGTCCCCGCCAGCACGTGTCGCGGCGTCACCAGCATGGCGTTGGGATTCACCACGATCTCGCCCGAGGCTTTATCGAAACTACGGAAATGGCCCGCGCGGTCCAGTCCTAGAATTCCTGCTCCGTAAGTTCCCACCATCCACTCCTCGCCCACGGGAACCAACGCCGTGATCCAGTTATGTTTCAGTCCCGATGTTCCAAAGGTGTAGTTGACGGGAATTTCTCCCGAGCCAAGCACCGATAAGCCTCCCAGCGTCCCAACGAGAAGTTGGTCTCCCGAAACGCCCAGTGCATAGACGTGGTTGTTCACCAACCCCTGGAAGGCGTACATGCTTCGCGCGCCGTTCGCATCCAGAAACGTCAGCCCAGCCGGCGTGGCAATGGCTAAACCATCGCGATAGGCCACCACATCCGTCACTTGGTCGGCGATCAGCCCGTCGCTTCGCGTCAGCACTTGCTCCTGCCTGCCTGTTTCAGTAAAGCGCACCAACCCGTTCGCCGTCGCCACGGCGACAGTCCCCGTTTCCGCATCCCGCCAGATTCGGTTCACACAGAAGACGTGTTCGTTCTCCACATGTGTAGTTCGCCGGCCATCCGCTTCCAGAAGATCGAGCCCACGATCGAAATAGCCAACCCACAATCGTCCACTGGTATCCGCCGCCAGCGCTGACACATTGCGGTCGCTCAGAGCCGCCGGCCCCGGTTGCAAGACCTCTTTCCAGCCAAACCCGCGCGCATGCGTTTGAAACAGCGCGTTCCGCGTTAGCACGTAAACCGTGTCCCCACCGTCCAACAGCTGCCGCACTTCCGACAATTCCGGAGTTCCTCCCGAGCGCGTTTCCAGACGGCCGCCCGTCAACGGCACGGAAATCACTCCCTGGTCTTCGGACCCCACGATCAGGTGGTCGCCGCGCAGCAGCAAAGAAGTCACCAGCTCCCCCCGCGCCAGCACGCGAGAGAATCGCCCGCGGTCGAACTCCGCCACACCCAACACCGTCCCAACGTACGTTTTTTCGTCCGAAGCAACGATTGCCTGCACTTGCGGGTCGGGCAGCCCTTCCGTCTCCCCGAACGCCTCTGTCGCTCCGGCGTGCCAGTGGAGAGCGCCTCGATCTAACGTGCCCACCCACAAGTCCGACTCGCTCCCTGCCAGAGCCTGCACATACAGTCCACTCAAGCTTGGGTGCAGCGCGGTTATTTGCTTCCCATCGTACAAAAGCACACCCCGTTTCTTGGTTCCGATGAGCAGATGTCCGGAAGCAACAGGGAGAATAGTTGTGATCCCGCGGGCTTCCGCATCATGGGGATAAATCTGGCGGAAGCTGCGCCCGTTGAAGGCCAGCACTCCGTCCTGCATCGTAGCCAGCAAGAGTTCCGGTTCATGGGAATCCGCCAGAATCGCCGTGGCCACAGCAACTAGAGGGGAGGAAGGCAGATCCCGCCCGACCGAAAACTGCCGGAGGGGAGCGCCTGCGGAATCGTATTCCAGCAGCCCTGCTGAACTGGCAACATAAAGATGCTCCCGAAAGCGTGCCGCCTGAACAAATGCTGCAGGCGCGCTCACCGCTTCAAAGCCCGGGTTTTGCGGGGCTCCCAGCGGACGCACCAGAAAGCGCAGCTCCTGCTCGGCCCGTAGTTCTTCGCTAGAAAGCCGTAGGGCTCGCGATGCGCGCCAGCCAACGACACCGGCTGCAAGCACCAGGAGTCCCCCGCCCACTGCCAGCCATACGAAGATTCTCTTGCTCCACGCCATGACTTTCCTAAGGAAGCGAACTATTGACTCGCTCGAATGGCAGGCAGGTCGCTTGCCACTCTCTCTTTCTCAATGGATTTGTGATTCTGCAGGCTTCCCGCTGTTTCCGTTCGTGTACTGCCTTACACGTTGTGTTTTCCAAGGCACACGCTGAGCCACGCCGCATTCAGTTTAGTAACAGATTAGAGCCAAGACTTACGGCCTTCTATATTGCTGGGCCTAAAGAGTCATGCCAGGAAAACGGTCTGGATTCTGACTCACGACACTTGACCGGAATTTGCTATGCTGTGCGCAGGCTCGCAATGCACCACTAAGGAGATCCCCGCATGAAACCGTTGATAGCAATCGCCGCAGTCCTTGCTCTGCCCGCGTACAGTTACGCCCAGGGCGCTCAGGCTTCGCAGCCCGCCTCAGGACCCAAAGCCTGTGAGGAACTGAAGTCGGAAATCGCCGGCAAGCTGGATGCCAAGGGCGTGAAGTCCTACACCCTGGAAATCGTCGACAAGGACAAGGAAGTCACCGAAGGTAAAGCAGTCGGCACCTGTGAAGGCGGGACAAAGAAAATCGTTTACAACAGAGGTTCAGCGAAGCCCGAAGCGCCGGCAAAGCCGCCGGCCAAACCCTAACAGCTCGAACAAAGCCTTGTAGCACTGCTACCCTTGGCTGTTGCGGCCCGAAAGGGAGTCGTCTATTCGGCGCGAGTGCTTGTGCTACCGGACCTACCTCGCTTCCTCTCGTTACAGCCGAGGAGAGGCGGAATGGGCGAAGACAGAGTCGAGGCAAAAGTCCGGGCGGTGGAAAAAGACCGGCAATTCAGAAAGGCGACTAGCCAGTTGTTCTGGCGAACCGGCGCGCAGCGTTACGTGGCCCAGCTTCCGCCCGGGCCGCGGCGCTTTTCCGTAGAGGTGCAGATGCGTGTCCGGCAAGGCTAAGACGTCCGGCGGCTCGGGAAGTTCCCCGATCAAATTCACCATGGCGCAATGCCCGGCGGGCGTCGAGGATCCCAGCGGCAGTCCCAGCACCGCTCTCAGATGATTCTCAAATTGGCTGGTGATGGCGCCTTCGATGGTCCAATGGCCGGAATTGTGCACCCGCGGCGCCATCTCGTTGGCCAGCAGGCGCCCTTCGTGTTCAAAGAATTCGATGGCCAGCACGCCAACGTACTGGAGCGATTCCAGGACGCGCAGGGCCATCTGCTCCGCAGAGCGTTGCACGCGCCCCTCTAGCGCGGGAGCGGGCGCGAGCGAAAGGCGCAGAATGCCGCCGCGATGGTGGTTTTCCACCAGCGGATAAAATGCCGTCTCGGCTCGCCGCGAACGCACCGCAAGGATGGAAAGTTCGCGCCGGAAGGGCACAAAGCGCTCCAGTATGAAATGCACTTTGGGCATCTCGGATTTGGCGCGCGCCACATCTTCCGCGGTGCGCAGAGTCCACTGGCCCTTGCCGTCGTAGCCCATGCGCGAGGTTTTGAGGACTGCCGGAAGGCCTATCCGCTTCACCGCCGCGTCGAGCTCCCCGGGCTTCTCAACCGGCAGAAACTCCGTCGTGCTGATACCCAGATTGCGAAACAGCGTTTTTTCCGCCAGGCGATCCTGGGCAGCTTCCAGCGCCGCCGGCGACGGACAAACGGGAACGCGCTGCGCCAGGAATTTTGCCGCCTCCACGGGAACGTTCTCGAACTCGTAAGTCACGAGTTCGAGGCCGCTCACAAATTTTTCCAGCGCTACGTGATCCTTATAGTCGGCGGTGACGCGCTGCGCGAGGCGCCCCACCGGAGCCTCCGGCGATGGGTCGAGAAAGCGGAAGCGCAACCCCAGCGGGTAGCCCGCCAGCGCCAGCATGTAGCCGAGTTGGCCGCCGCCGAGAATCCCGATGGTCGTCACCGGCGTTTCCCCTTCCGCGAGCCTTTGAAGGGTGCCGTCGCAGAAACCGCCGGATTGGGCTGCGCCAGGACGCGCCCGGTTTGCTCCGCGCGAAACAGCCGCAAAGCTTCGCGAATCTGCGGATGTTTTGTGCCGAGAATCGCGGCCGCAAGCAGCGCGGCGTTGATCGCGCCCGCTTTGCCAATGGCCAGCGTGCCGACAGGAATGCCGCCAGGCATCTGCGCGATGGAGAGCAGCGAATCCAGCCCTTTCAGCGCCTTCGATTCCACAGGCACGCCCAGCACGGGGAGAACGGTCTTGGAAGCGGTCATGCCGGGCAGGTGCGCCGCGCCGCCGGCGCCCGCGATAATCACTTCGAGGCCGCGCCCTTCGGCGCTGGAGGCGTATTCATGTAGCAGGTCCGGAGTGCGATGGGCGGAGACCACGCGGGTTTCATGGGGAACGCCGAGGCCGGTGAGAGTCTGTGAAGCGTGTTGCATGGTGTCCCAGTCAGAGGAAGAACCCATAATGATGCCGACGAGAGGCTGGGCTGCGGGGGATGTGAGATTTGCTTGATCAGGCATGCCGATTCCAAGAGCGCAGAGGCACCATATATCGCGTTCTACAAGGATACAAGAACTTGGCGTTCCGACGGCAACACAGGCCGGGCTTGCGCCCCACGCTACAACGTTCCCTCATCGAGTAGCGGCATGAACGCGATTCTTCCAGTAATGCCGGAGCTGCCCAACCAGATAGAGCGAGCCGGTAATGAAAATGGCGTCGGCGGAAGCGGCCTTGCTGAGCGCATGCTCAAGGGCTTGTTCGGGGGAAGCCATGACGGTGAATCGGGACGTGTGGTGCGAAGCGATTTCGGCGAGGCGGGTGGCGGAGATTGCGCGTGAAGTGCGCGGCTCGGTGAAGATGACCTCGAAGGCATGAGGAAAGAGGAGCCCGGCCACTTCGTCGACAGCTTTGTCGCGGACCGCCCCATAGACGAGCCAGATTGTGCGGCCGGAGAAATTGTCCCCAAGGAATTGCGCGAGTTCCCGCGCCGCGCCGGGATTGTGCGCGCCGTCGAGATAAACGTCGGGACGGGATCGCAGTTTTTCGAGCCGGCCCGGCCAGACGGTGCTACTGATGCCCTGCTCGATGGCGGCATCGGAGATGCGAAATCCGCGCTGCCGGACGCAGCGCGCGGCAGCCAGCGCCGTGCGTGCATTTTCCAACTGGAATCGGCCGGGGAGACTGGGGGCGAGATCGAAGGTTTGGCCCGAAGAAATCTCTGTGACACTGGCGCGGAAAAAGCCGTTCCCGGAAGATTCCTGGCTCATGGGGAACGCCAGCGCAGTTTCAATTACCGGGCAGCGGAGCTGCTTGGCGTGGGCAAGAATGACTTCACGCGATTCCGGGCGCTGCTCGGCAACCACGACGGGCACGTTTGGCTTGAGGATGCCCGCTTTTTCGCCGGCAATTTCCTGGAGCGAGTGGCCGAGAAAATTCTCGTGATCGAAGTCGATGCGCGTAATGAGGGTAACTGCGGGCAAAAGAATGTTGGTGGCGTCGAGGCGGCCGCCGAGCCCGACCTCGAAGACGCCAAATTCGACACGTTCGCGCGCGAAGCACTCGAAGGCCATGGCCGTGACGCACTCGAAATAGGTGGGATGGGCGCGGAGCTTGTGCTCGGCGAGCATTTCTTCGATCACCGTGCGCAGGCGAGTGAAAACCTCCGCGAAGGATGCATCACTGATTTCTTTACCGTTGATGCGGATGCGCTCGTTGATTCTTTCCAGATGCGGCGAAGTATTCAGGCCGGTGCGAAAGCCTGCTTGGCGCAGAATCGATTCGAGGAAAGCCGCGGTCGAGCCTTTGCCGTTGGTGCCGGCGATGTGCGCGCTAGGATAGGCGCGATCGGGTCGGCCGAGCCGTTCGGCAAGGACAGTGATGTTTTCCAAATCAAATTTCGCGGCCGCAGCCTGCGTGGGTGCAGCTAGCTCACGGCCCAGCGTCAGCAAATAGTGAACCGCCGCGTCGTAGTTCATGAGCGGCTCAGCCCATGAGCAGTTCGAGGGAATTGGCGAGGTAGGCTTTCAGTTCTTTGCGATGGACCACAGCGTCGAGAAAGCCGTGCTCGAGCAGAAATTCGGAACGCTGGAAGCCTTCGGGGAGTTTCTGGCGGATGGTCTGCTCGATGACACGCGGCCCGGCAAAGCCAATCAGCGCGCCGGGTTCGGCAATGTTCAAGTCGCCGAGCATGGCGAAACTGGCGGTGACCCCGCCGGTAGTGGGATCGGTGAGCACAGAAATATAGGGCAGCTTTTCGTCGTCGAGCTTGCCGAGGGCGGCGGAGACTTTCGCGAGCTGCATCAAGCTGATAGTGCCTTCCATCATGCGCGCGCCGCCGGAGCAGGATACGGCGATGAACGGCTGGCGCGTTTCGATGGAAAGTTCGATGCCGCGCGTGACTTTTTCGCCGACGACTGCGCCCATGGAGCCGCCGATGAAGCCGAATTCCATCGCGCACATCACCACGGGCCGGCCGTTGAGCTGGCCCTCGGCGGTGATGACGGCGTCGTTCATGCCCAGCTTTCTCCGGGCTTCCTTCAAACGCTGCGCGTAGGGCTTGGTGTCCACGAACTTCAGCGGGTCGGTGGAGGTCATGCCTGCGTCGTGCTCGGTCCAGCGGCCATCGAGCAGCATTTCCAGGCGCTGGCGCGAACCCATCTTGAAATGAAACTGGCACTTGGGGCAAACGTACAGATTCGCCTCCAGGTCTTTCCGGAAAACGATGGTGCGGCAAGATTCGCACTTGACCCACAGGCCCTCGGTGCGCACGCGGCGCTCTTCGGGCGGGGTGGGCTGCTCGATCGATTTTTTCTCGCGCTTGAACCAAGCCATTTTAGAAGTTGGAGGTTAGAGGTTCGAGGTTAAAAGAAAAGACCGCGAATCTCACCATCAAACTAATAATCAATGCCTCGCTGGGCCAGTATACCCTTGGTGTACGGGTGTTTCACCTCGCGCATCTCGGTGACTAGGTCGGCCAGCTCGACCAGTTTGGGATGCGCGTTGCGGCCGGTGCAAATGACGTGCACGCGCTCGGGGCGGTTTTTTAGCGCTTCAACGACCTCATCTGCGTCGAGCATTTTGTAGCTGATGGTGTAGTTGATCTCGTCGAGCACGACGAGGTCGTACTTGCCGCTGTAAATGGCATCGCGCCCGGCTTGCCAGCATTCGTGCGCCAGCTTGATATCTTCAGGATCGGTTTCCGCGCCTCCGATTTTCACGAAGCCGCGGCCCATGGGACGAATTTCGAACTTGTCGTCGCCAAGCATCTTGGCGGCGTCGAGTTCGCCATAGTGCCAGGAACCCTTGATGAACTGCACCATTAGTACGCGCAGGCCCTGGCCAACAGCGCGGAACGCCGTGCCCAGCGCGCAAGTGGTCTTGCCCTTGCCCGGCCCGGTGTAAACGATCAGGAGTCCTTTTTCTTCCGGCATCAAACCTCGCTCATCTGAAGCCTCTATTCACACATCAAGTCCTAATGCTCGGGAAATCGCCGGGGCTGCCTGGCTCCAGCTTCCTCAAAATGAACCAATCGAAAATCCGAACGGCTCCGATCGATGCCAGCAGCGTCGCGATAAAACCCCAGAAGAGGTCGCCAGGCACTTGAAACGTCACGACAAGAAACACCGCTATCAGCGAAAGATACGCAATCATCAGAAAGGACTTACGCCAACTAGGCACACCTATCACCTGTTGGCATCTGGGACAAGGAAAAGAAGCTGGGCGCGCCTCTTTCTGCCCTTGCTCGTTATAGACATCAATCTCTCTCCACTGGAACTCACTCTTGCAGAGGGGACATTTTGGCGTGTCGCGCATGAACGCCACCAAGATAGGCCAAACTACCCACTCAAGAACCACTATCACGAAAACTAAGTGGGAGATCGGGGGCATCAGCAACCCTTTTCTTCCGCCATAATTTCAATATATTACAGGCCGAGAAAGTGTGCGCAGCCTAACTGGAAACGTCAAGCGAGTTGCAGGCGCTTTACGAGTTCCGCGGAGACGCGCAGGCTCAGAATTTGGTTGCGCCAAACGCCTGTTTCACATGTGGAGCGAAGAGATAGCGCAGCAACACGACACAAGTCCCAACCCCGATGAATTGTGGAACCAGAGCGTCCGCGATCGCGTGGGCCACGGAATGCGCCAGAGCGCGGGTGCCCATCACCAATACAAGTCCAAGCGAGGCAATCGACACTACGCGGGCCCAATTCTGGAGCTTGATGAGTCCTACCCCAACGGACACAAAGAGAGCAGCCTCGCCTAAGCCAAAGGCGACCATCAGTAAAATCACCATTCCATGTACTGGGTAGATAAGCAGGCCTCTTGGGCCCATCAGAAAGAGTACCGGAATCCCAGCAAGGGCCCCAACCGCCTTAAACGCACCATAGACTAAATAAAGGCCGGCGAGAATAGCTACGCCGGTGGGACGTTGCTTCGATGCCGTCGTCATAGTGAGCTTAAGACTGATGGCTTCAGCTTGTATTAGATTCTCTAACTAAGTTGAAGGAGCGAACAGCAACTTCAGCTCAACGGTGAAGTACGCCTTTCCGGCTATCCGAGTTGGAGGCGCTTGACGAGTTCCGCCGCGATGGCGGAGATGCGCTGCAGCGTAATGGCCCGGAGCGCGGATTTTTGTGGCGCGGAGGGATCAAGCAACACGATCCACAGGCCGGGACGGTAGGTTTCGTCATCATCCCCCGGGCAAATGGCGCCGGTGAGTTGCGTAATTTCGAGGGGATGCGGCGGGGGGGCCATATGGAGTTCGAGAATATCTTCGCCGTCGTCTTGCTTGCCAGGGGATGCGGCAATCAGCTCGGTGAGGACGCCCCGGGCATCGTCCACCAGATCGCGGAAGCCTTGTGTGACCAGGACCGCGTCGATGTCCCGAGGTGTGGGCTTTTCCAGATCGTCCAGGTCGTAATCCGGCAACGGCTTTTCGAGAGGGATTTCAATGGCCGCCGAAGGCTGGTTTTCGTCCGGAATGATGCGCATGGGCATGGCAGGTACGGTTGTACACCAGCGGCGTTATTTCGGGTAGGGGCTGCCGGAGAGAATGGCGAAGGCGCGATAGAGTTGCTCGACGAGGACGACGCGGGCCAGTTCGTGGGAAAAGGTCATGGCGCTGAGCGAAAGTTTCTGGTGCGCACGCTGGCGCAGCGCCTCGGGAAAGCCGTCGGCATCGCCACAAAGAAAAATCAGCTCGCGCGTGCCGCCGTCGCGGAGGCCGCCAAGCCACTTGGCCAGGGTACTCGAATCGAGAGTCTTTCCGCCGGCATCGAGGAGAACGACTGCGGCTGCGCGGTCGGCGTCAAGCCTTTTCAAGGCCGCATCCGGGTTGCGAACCTCAACAATTTCGATGGGGCAAGAGCGGCGAATGCGCTGGACGTAATCATCGAGCATCGTGCGCAATTCGGGGCGCCGGGTCTTGCCAAGCATCAGAAGCTGGATTCTCACAGCAAATTCCCAGACCAAGGCATCAAATAGAAAATGGAAATGTGAAAATGCAAAATAGAAAGGATCTCTCGCACTGAAGACTGACCACCTGAAAACCGGACCTCATTTTCCATTTTCCAGTTTCGATTTTGCGCTTCACTTCAACCCATACTTCTTCCGCTTCTCCAATAGGGTTTTGCGGCTGATGCCGAGAATTTCGGCGGAGCGGTGAATCTGGTAGTGCGTAGCCTCGAGAGTTGCGGCGATGACCTCGCGCTCGACCTCTTCGAGCGAGCGAAGGCCTGCGAGGGAGCTGGCTGCACCGGGAGCAGCGGCGCGAACGCTTTCCGGAAAGTTTTCGGGCTCGAGGATATCCGATTCCGCCGTGGTGGCGTCGCGGGCAACCCCGGAAAAAACCACGGCGCGCTCCAGCGCATTCCTCAGTTCGCGTACATTTCCCGGCCAGGCGTAAGCCGCAAGCATGCGCCGCGCCGCATCGCTCAATTGCGCGCGAGGTCGCCCGTGGACGAAGCGAAGAGCGGGCAAGAAGTAATCGGCGAGGAGCAGAATGTCAGCGCGGCGCTCGCGAAGAGGGGGAACCACGAGGGTGAGGACGTTCAGGCGGAAATACAAATCCTCGCGAAAGGCACCTGCTTTGACGGCTGCCGGCAGGTCCACATTGGTTAGAGCGATAAGGCGCGCTTCGATGCGCAAAGTTTCAGTGCCGCCGAGGCGCTCGAAAGTGCGTTCCTGCAAGACGCGCAAGAGCTTGCTTTGCGCGCCGGGCGAAAGCGCGGCGACCTCGTCGAGCACGATGGTGCCGTTGCCGCCCAATTCGAGACGGCCCAGTTTCCGCTCTACGGCGCCGGTAAACGCGCCACGCTCGTGACCAAAAAGCTCGCTTTCCACCAGTTGTGGCGGCAAGCTGGCGCAATCGATTTTCAGGTAGGGAGCGTCACGGCGCGGGCCGAGCTCATGAACGAAGCGTGCCAGATGGTCCTTGCCGGTGCCGCTTTCTCCGGTGATGAGCAGCGTAGTTGGCACCGGCGCGACCTTTTCCGCAAGTGCCAGCAGGTGCAAGGACGCGGAGTCCTCGGCAATCCACGGCAATCGCTCGCTGGTCATGTGCGGGAATGGCCGCCACGCCCGCGGCGGGGAACAGGCTCATCGGAGAATTGTTCGTTGCCAAAAGCAAGGCCACCGGTTTCGCGTGCGGCGGAAAAACCTTCGGGGGCATCGGGGACTTCGAGTTTCGGCCCTGCGCGCCACAGCCGCTCAAGATCGTAGTAGCGCCGCGCTTGCTCGCTGAAGACGTGCACGATGAAACCGCCAAAATCCAGCAGCGCCCACTCCGCGGAGCGATATCCCTCGCGATGGCGCACCGAGCGGCCCATGCGCTTATGAAGTTGCTCTTCGATTTCCTCGCAAATGGCTTGCACTTGCGGCGTGCTGAAACCCGTGCAAATGACAAAATAGTCGGTGAAGGCGCTGCCGCTGCGCAGGTCCAGCACGAGGATGCCGGCGGCTTTCTTTTCCTGTGCGGCTTGGACGGCTAGACGGACGCCTTGGGGCAACGATTCGAAGTTCACGAGTGTAGGCCCTGCTTCCGGTAAAGGCCCTGCTTCAAAATGTATTCCTCGACGCGCGCGGACACAAGCCCGTGGATGGACTGTCCGCGTTGCACCCGGCGGCGGATGTCCGTGGCGGAAACGTCGCTGGAGACATTTTCGAGCAGGTAGACGGTGGTGCGGTGAAGGTGCGCCACCACCGGAGAAGGATGCTCGGCTTCCGCTTCGTGCCGGCGATCCGGACGCGCCAGCAAATCCGGCGGAATCACCAGGCTCAGAGCTTCGGCGCGGATGCCCGGCCGGTTGGCGATGATGAAGTCGCAAAGGCCCAGCAGTGTTTCGTATTCCTTCCACGTGGGGATGTCGAGAAATGCGTCGGCGCCGATGAGGAAATAGATGCGGTCGCCGTGGCCATGGTAGAGGTGGCGAAAATAGCGGACCGTATCGACCGAATAATGCAGCTGCGTGCCGCTGAAGTTTTCGCCCGCTTCGGCCAGCGAGGGCACGAAATGTAGATGCTCGGCGCACGTCAGGGCAACCATGGCGAAGCGATGCGGGAAAGGAGCGAGGTGCTGTTTGAGCTTGTGGGGCGGCCGGCTGGCGGTAATGAATTGCATCTCGTCGAAATTGAAGCGGCGGTCAGCAGCGCGCGCGACGCCGAGATGGCCGCTGTGGATGGGATCGAAGGATCCGCCAAAGAGAGCGATGCGGCGCGGATGAAGTTTTGCGGCGGTGCGGTGCGCCTGCGCGGTGGTCAATACGCCTCCCGAGAAGTCTTCGGCCGCCACTCGTCAATTGTCAGCTTACCTGCCCGGTGTCCGGCCTGCTGCAAAAAGCGCTGAACCTGCACAAGACATTTTCTCATGGATTCTTTGCGGAGGCTGGCGAGTGTCCCCGGCGAAGTGCGTTCTCGTCAATTTGATCCGTGGTACCTTCCGTGGTAGAAACAGTCTCGGATGCCGGCCGTGGAATCTTATCCAGGGCATCGGCGATGGAGCGCACAAGAGATTTCACTCCCTCGCCCGCGACAGCGGAAATAGCGTGGAATTCGAGCCCATGCTGATTGCAGTACGAGCGAAGCGCGTCGAGGCGCGCGCGATCGGTGGTGGCGTCGAGCTTGGTGGCCACCACAATCATCGGTTTTTGCGTAAGCGATTCGCTGAAGGCGGCCAATTCGCCGTTAATGACCTCGAAGGCGTGCACCGGGTCATCAGCGTTCGCATCGCTCGTATCAATCAGATGGACGAGCAATCGTGTGCGCTCGACGTGGCGTAGGAAACGAATCCCGAGTCCCGCGCCCAAGTGCGCCCCTTCGATCAGTCCCGGCAAATCCGCAACCACAAACGTGCGTCCGATTTCGCGGCCCTCTTTACCGGCGCCGCCGTCGGCGTTCACCACGCCAAGATTTGGCTCAAGTGTGGTGAATGGATAGTTGGCAATCTTCGGGCGCGCCGCCGAAATTACGGAGATGAGCGTGGATTTCCCGGCGTTCGGGAAACCCACGAGCCCCACGTCAGCAAGCAATTTGAGTTCGAGGCGAAGATGGCGCTCTTCGCCGGGGAAGCCGTCCTCATGTTCGCGCGGCGCCTGGTGCCAGGGCTTAGCAAAATGCTGGTTGCCGCGGCCGCCGCGGCCGCCGTGGGCCACCAGAATGCGTTGGCCAGGCGAGGCCAGGTCGGCAATCGTTGCTCCTGTCTGATCGTCGAAGGCCACCGTGCCGACGGGCACCTGCAAAATCGAGTCGGCGCCGGAGTGCCCCGTGCAATTCGAGCCTTCCCCGTGGCGTCCCCGGTCGGCGCGGAACTCGCGGTTGTAGCGGTAGCGCAGCAGCGTGTTGTCGTTGGGATTGGCCTCTAGATACACGCTGCCGCCATTGCCGCCGTCACCGCCGGAGGGGCCGCCTCGCGGCACGTATTTCTCGCGGCGAAACGCCATGCAGCCATTGCCGCCGTCGCCGGCCTTCACGTAGATTTTTGCTTCGTCAACAAACACCGCAAACTCCTGGTTCCTTATTCCTATTCCCTGTTGCCCTGTCTCTGCGGCTGGCTGCTCGCCATCGAAAAAGATAACATAGGCAAACTCGCGAAACGCGATTTCACCCGAAGGAGGCCGCATCCTGATGCTGCGCACGCTCAAGCGCATCGTTCTGCTATTTGTGGCCGTAGCGGCGGTCGGCGCCGTGGCGTTTTACGTGCTCTACCAGCGGCGCACGCCCCTGCCGCCAGCGCCGCCGCACGCGCGCGCCGTTCCCACCATCGCGCAGTTGCCGGGCCTGGCCGCCTGTTGGATTGAAACCGGAAAAACGTTCACCCGTTTTTCCATCGCCATGACTGCCGGCAGCATCCTGGTCCGCCATCCCGCGGGTGACTTGCTGATCGACGCAGGCAACTCCAGCCATTTCAGCCAGGATGTCGGCATCTACCCGTTCTGGCTGCGCTTGAAACTGCGGTCGCTCGCGGGACAGCTGAATCCGGCGGCGCCGCTGCCGGAGCTGCTCCGGCGCGCCGGCGAAGATCCCGCCAAGCTGCGCTGGGCGATTCTTTCGCACGCGCATCTGGACCACGCCGGCGGTTTGATGGATCTGCCGCATTTGCCGGTGCTGATGACGCGCGAAGAGCTGCTCTTCTCCAACGATCCCGCGGCGCAAGCCAAAGGCTACGTCCTCGCGGCTTACGCCAAAGTGCTGCCGAAGCCGGAAGCTCCGACGCTGCGCTTCGATGCCAAGCCTTACGAAATCTATGACGAAAGCGCCGACCTTTACCGCGACGGCTCGGTGGTCGTCGTTCCTTTGCGCGGTCATACACCGGGAAGCGTGGGCATCTTCGTCAATCTGTCTCCCACGCGGCGGCTGTTTTATGTGGGCGACAGCGTCGACGACGAACGCGGCTTCCAAGAGCGCGTGGGCAAAACGCTGCTGCTCCGCGACAGCGACAACGATCCGGCTCTCGCCGATCAAGTCGTCAGCAAGCTCAGCCAACTCCACGAAGAAGTGCCGGATCTTGCCATCATTCCCGCTCACGGTCGCAGCGCCTACAAGAAGTTCTTTCCCGCAGGCCCGCTGACCTGCGCCTCCGCGTCATCGCAGTAACTGCGGAGAGAGAAAAAACGTTGTCCGGCATTGCCGACCCGCGGAGCCATCTGCATTCACCTAAACGGTCATCCCGACCCTCAGGTCGCGGTCCTCCGCGGCCTCAGGCGGTGGGATCTGCTTTTGGATTTTGGGATTTCGATTAATTCGCCGGTGCCTTGGCTTGCTCGGCCGGCTGGATGCTGATGAAGCGGCCCTGGCGGCCGCGGTCCTGAAACTTTACGATCCCCGTGACCATGGCGTAGAGCGTGTCGTCGCTGCCCCGGCCGACATTTTCGCCCGGCTGATGCTTGGTGCCCCGCTGGCGCACCAGGATGGTGCCCGCGTTGACGAGCTGCCCGCCGAATCGTTTCACTCCCAGTCTTTGTCCGTGGGAATCGCGGCCGTTTGTCGAGGAGCCGCCGCCTTTCTTATGTGCCATGACGTAACCCTTCTCTCAGATTCTGTGTAGGGGTGCGCTTTAGCGCGTCCCTCCTGCCGATATTCCAAAGCGCCTGGACGCGGCGCTAAACCTTGATGTCGTTGACCTGCACGGCCGTGAAATTCTGCCGGTGGCCGCGCTGAATCTTGTACTGATTGTTGCGCTTGTACTTGAGCACGGTAATTTTCTTGGCGCGCCCTTGCCCCACGATCTTGCCGGTCACGCTGACTTTACCGGCGTCGGCGCCCGTCAATAGCTTCTTGTCGTCGGTATGAACCGCCAGGACCGAGCCGAAATTGACCTTTTCCCCCACTTTGCCTTCCACCCGCTCGATGCGGATGGTGTCGCCGGGCGCGACACGATACTGCTTCCCCCCGGTCTCGATGACGGCGTACATCTGTCCTCCCAGTGCCTAAGACAAACTTCAATTATACGGGGCGGCGCAAACAATCGTCAACGCAGTTTTGCTAGCAGCCTTTTGCTAAACTGATGCGCCTATGAGCGTGATTGACGAAGTCCTGGAAGCAAACGAAATCTACGCGCGCACGCATGAGCTGCGCGCTCTGACTCCCCGTCCGCAACGCAAGCTCGCCGTGCTGACCTGCATGGACACACGGCTCTCCAAGCGCACTTTAGGGCTTCAGGATGGCGACGCGCACATCCTGCGCAACGCCGGGGGCATCGTGACCGACGACGCCCTGCGTTCGCTCATCGTCTCGCACTATTTGCTGGGCACCGAAGAATTCATGGTCATCAACCACACCGATTGCGGCTTGATGCATGCCACCGAACAGGACCTGCGCACGCGTATCCAGAACCGCGCGGGCACCGCCGCGGTGGCCCCTGCGTTTTTCTACGCTTTCCAGAACATCGATGAGAATGTCCGCCACCAATTGCAGAAGCTCCGCAGCCATCCGTGGATTCCCAGGGAAGTGGCCGTGCGCGGGTTTGTTTACGACGTGACCAGCGGGCGCCTCCGCGAAATCACCGACTTCTGAGCCTCAACTTGCCGGATTGTTCCGCCTGTAGTGGCGGGTCTTTAGACCCGTTCTTTTCTCCTCGCCTCGTGCTGGTTGGTCTTTCACGGGTCGCGCGGCCGCTTCCCCAGAAAGCCCCCCACGCACGCCTTTCGGCGGGGCCTAATCTCTTTTGTGTAGCGGCGACTTTACGTCGCCATTTCTCGGGCTTTCTTAAACCCACTCTCTTCGTGTACGCTGAGGATATGCTCGACGAAAAGGATTTTCAGCGCAAAGCCGACGCCGCCTTCGAGAACCTCAAGAAGCGCCTGCTGACCGTCGGCGACGAGCACGGCTTCGACGTAGAAGTAGAAGCCGGAAAACTCGAAGTCCTGTTTGAAGAGCCGGAGGAAGTGAAGTTCGTGATTTCACCGAACACTCCGGTGCGCGAAATTTGGATCTCCGCGCTTTCCACCAGCTTCAAGCTGGGCTGGAACGACGCGCGGAATGCCTTCGTGCTGGAGAAAACTGGGGAAGACCTTTACGGTGTAATGGCGCGAGTGATTTCGCAGCAGCTCGGGGAAGAGGTGAAGGTGTGACACTCCGTTCAGGGATTGCAGTACTCGGCTTTTTTGCGGCCTGCGCTGCGGCGCTGGGACCGGCTGCGATTGCGCAAGTGCCTTCCGGCCGTGATGTGGTGAAGCCGGAGGTGTACGCTTCGATGGAGCCTGCCGGGCGCGGCAGCGCGTTTCAAATCGCCGTGGTCATGAAGATTCGTCAAGGCTTCCACGTCAACGCCCGCGAAAAATCGGAAGAGTATCTCATCGCCACGGACCTCAAGGCTCAGCTTCCGCCGGGCTTTAGCACCGGAGAGGTTGTCTATCCCAAGGGGAAGCTCGAAACCTTTTCGTTTTCCAAGAAACCGCTCAACGTATATCAGGGCACGGTGATTCTGCGCATGCCGGTCAACGTGCAGGACAGCGCTCCGGTGGGCGAACAGCACATTCCTCTAAAGCTGCGCTACCAGGCCTGCAACAACGAACTTTGCCTGCCGCCCGTCACGGTTCCGCTCGAAGCCGTCGTCAACATTGCTTCTTCCGCCTCCGCCGCAAAGCCTGCCCACGTGGGGCTTTTCGCCAAACAATAATCCCCACGAATGTTTTCCTGGTTGCCAGTGCTCAGGCTTTCGCAGAGCCGGCTACAGCGTCCTGAAGGCGCCGAACGACCCGCTGTTGGCCGAGCATGACCATTGTGTCGAAAAGTGGCGGCGCCACGGCTTGGCCGACGATGGCCACGCGCGTGGCGTTGATCAGCAACCCGGCTTTCACGCCGCCTGCCTCGGCAACTCCGCGCGTGGCGTGATCGCAGGCATCGTGGTTCCACTCGGGCAAGCTCCCCAAAGCATCCGCGAGCTTGGCGAGGAGTTCCGGCACTTTCGGATCCTTCCAGAATTTTTCTTTCGCCGCAGCGTCGCGCGGAAACTCATCGCTGAAAAACGCGCGCGACCAGGAAGAAAAGTCCGGCAGCAGGCGAATACGTGGGCGTAACAAATCCACAGTCCGCGAAAACCATGCGTGATCTCTTCCATCGGCGCCCGGCGCGGTGCCAGCAGCCCACTCCGGTTTCCACAACCCACTGCGCTTCAATTCCTCTTCCACTTCCGGAAGCAGCTCTTCAATCGGCAGCCGCTGCAGATACTGCGTGTTGAACCATTCGAGCTTGGGCCGGTCAAACACCGCGTTGGTGCGGCTTACGCTTTCGAGCGAAAACTTTCCGATCATGTCCTTGGTTCGAATGAACTCTTCGTCGCCGCCCGGCGACCAGCCAAGCAAAGCCAGAAAATTGCGAAAAGCCTCCGGCAAGAATCCCTCGGTGCGATACATGTTCACATCCGTCGCGCCGTGGCGCTTGGATAGCCGCGACTTGTCCGCCCCCAGGATCAACGGCACGTGCGCGAACACAGGCAACGTCGCGCCCAGCGCGCGGTACAAGAGCACCTGCTTCGGTGTATTGGAAATGTGATCGGCGCCCCGTATCACGTGCGTGATGCGCATGTCGATGTCGTCGACCACCGCGCCGAGCTGGTACATCGACTGCCCGAATTCCTCGTCGCCCTTCCCCGAACGCAGCAAAACGAAATCCTCGATGTCTTCATTCGAGAACTCGCGCTCGCCAAAAACCGTGTCTGCAAATTTCGTTGTTCCACCCACAGGAACCTTGAACCGAATGGCCGGCTTCACGCCCGGCGTCGAGGGCTTGCCGTCACGGCAAGAGCAGCGCGTGACGCGCCGCGGCCCTCCTCCTTTTGGCTCTTCATCCTGAGCCAGCTCGGCGTAGTCGCCTCCGGCATATTTGTCCGCGGGACAGTAACAGAGAAAGGCGCTGCCGTTCGCAAGGCATTTCTTCGCAGCCGCGCGGTAGAGGTCGCTTCGCTGTGACTGGTAGAAGGGCCCTTCGTCCCAATCCACGCCCAGCCATTGCAGGCCATCGATAATCCCTTGCACCAGTTCCGGCTTGTTGCGCTCGGCGTCGGTATCCTCGATGCGCAAAATCATCACGCCGCCGTGGCGCCGTGCGAAGAGCCAGTTAAACAGTGCGGTGCGCGCCCCGCCCACGTGCAGGTAGCCGGTCGGTGAAGGCGCGAAGCGCACCCGCACTTTTCCCGCCTGATTGTCTGTGTTCGCCATTCTCTAGCGCGTCTTTCCCATGTGATTCGTGAACGTTAAGTCTAGCGAATGTGCCAAAATCCGTCCAACGACGCGGGTCCTGATCAAGGGGCCAGGCGCTTGTTTTCAGGCTTTCGATGCTACAAATTACGCCTCTTGGTACCGCATTCTTTATTTCATCGGTACTGTCTCTTTGGCCACCAGTACCCCGGTACACTTGCTTCCGGAAAAAATCGTCATCCATAATCACAAGTACCTGTTCTTGTGCCATGGTGCAGCCTTTCTGGGCTGACGCACGACTGTCTCTTGCCGCGGCTCAACGCTCAGGCATGCACGTCGGAACGCGGGAGAATCTTTGTCTCGTTATCGGCGGAGTTCCGTCCATTTTGGGGGCGGAGAATTGACTCGGGCGTGATACTTCAGAGCTTCACTTCCTTGGCGCTCTTGATCGCCACCTTTCTTGTGGCCGGCTTTTTTGCGTACATCTACACGATCAAGCGCCAGGACTATTTGCTTCTTTGGACCGCGGCGTGGTTCTTCTTCGGTCTGCATTACCTAAGTTCCACGGTCTCGCCTTCGCCCTTCCCCAGTTCGCTGGATAGCGCGCTGACGCATTGGCTCTTTGGGTTGTCTGGTGCGCTCTTCTTTCTCGGCGCCCAAGTGTATGCTCAGCGCAAGCCCTGGAAAATTCCGGCAGTCCTCGTGGTCGCTTTCTTGGCAGCCTGGGCCGCCTCCAATGTCTCGAACGTGTTCTCTGTCTCTGCTGTTATCCCCGCCTCGCTTCTGTACCTCGGCACCGCCACCGTGTTTTGGCAGGAGAGCCGCCGCCAGGAAACTTTGGCGGACCGCCTCCTCGGCCTCTCTTTCGCCTCTTGGGGAGTTCTGTGGCTGGCGCTCCATCTTCTTCACTCCGCGCCGGAGCACCAGGGCCCGAGCATGAGGGTCGTGGGCGCTGCTCCTTGTGCTTTCGTGGCCATGCTCATGGTGATGGCGCTGTACGAGGAAGAGAAGCGCCGCATCGAGCGCAACATGCTGGCGCTTTCCAATCTCAACCTGGCCACCTCCAGTTTTGTCGGCGGAGAAATTCAGCGCATGTTGTCGCAAGCCCTGGACCGCGTGCTGGGCGTCGTGCGGCTTCCCGCCGGCGCCTTGTTCCTGCACCACGGCGACCCGCAGGGGCCCACCTCCGTGGTGGCCGCAGGACTGAGCGATGAATTCTGCCGCGCGGCGCAGAACGAAGGCCTGGATGATTACCTGGTCGGGCTGGTGTCGCGCCTCGGCGGTTTGCTGGGTTTCCGCGACCTGCGCGACGATTCCCTTTCCGCCCTGGAAAAAGAAACAGCCATCCGCCGCTTCCGCGAGCTGTCCCTGGCCCAGGGACTGCGCAGCGTCGTGGCCATCAGCCTGCAAGCCAAAGAAAAAGCTTTTGGTGTCTTGCTCCTCGGCTCGCAGGACAGCAGGCGTTTTACTCCCGCGGAGCTGCGCCTGCTGCTCGCGCTCGGCCACCAAATCGGCATGGCCGTAGAGAACAGCTACTTGATTCAGCAAACAGCACGCCGCTCCGAAGAGCTGCACGTGCTCAACGAAATCGGCCGCGCCCTCAGCTCCACCTTGCTCAAAGAAGATCTCACCAAGAAGGTGTGGGAGGAGTTGCGCCGGCTCATTGACGTCGAAAACTTCTTCATTGCGGAGCTGGACACTCGGCACGACGAGCTTCGCTTCGATCTCGAAATCGTTGGCGGCACGCGGATGCCAAAACGCTCCCGCCCCGCGGGAAACCACCTTACCGAGTACCTGATTCGCACGCGCCAGCCCGTGCTGATCCGCGAAAACTACGTGACCGAGGCCAAGAAGCTCGGAGTCGAACCGATTCGCGACAAAGGCTGCTTCTGCGGCGTTCCCCTGGTGGCCTATGACCACGCCATCGGCGCCATGGCCGTCTTTTCCGATAACGAGCGCATGTTCGATGAAGGTCATCTCGAGTTGCTTCGCGTGCTGGCCAGCGAAGCCAGCATCGCCATCGAAAACGCCCGCCTCTTCAGCGACGAACGCACCAAGGCGCGCCACCTCGCGTTACTCAATACCATTTCGCGCAACGCCATCGCCACCCTGAACCCCGACGAGATGCTTGCCAAAATCACCGAGCAGTTGGAGCTCGGCCTCACCTACGACCACATCGGCATCGGCTCGCTGGACTACGCCACGCGCGAAATCGTCATTCAAGCCGAAGCGGGCACGCGCCGCGGCACGCTCGGCCAGCGCATTCCGCTGGGCACCGGCCTCGTCGGCCACGTCGCGCGCAACGGCAACATGGCGGCTTTCCGCGCGGGGTCGGCCAACGACAGCACCTTGAAGCCGCTCTTGCCAGATTCCGTGGCGGCCATGGCCCTGCCGGTTTTCTACGCCGAACAGCTCCACGGCATTCTTTATGTCGAGTCTGCCACGCCCCTGGATTTCACTGACGAAGAAGTTTTGCTGCTGGGCACGCTCGCCGACCTGATTGCCGGCGCACTGCACAACTCACTCTCTTTCCAGAAGGCTCAGGAGCAAGCCATCACCGACGGCCTCACCGGCGTCAAGACCCACCGTTTCTTCATGGAAGCGCTTTCCTCGGAGTGGAAGCGTTCCACACGCGCGGGCCGCGCCTTTGCCCTGGTGCTCATGGACCTCGACCGCTTCAAATTCGTCAACGATTTTTACGGCCACCTCGAGGGCGACCTCGTCCTCCAGCGCGTAGGGCAGATTCTGGAGACCAATTGCCGCCGTTCCGATGTGGTGGCGCGCTACGGCGGCGACGAATTCGTCATCCTCATGCCCGAAACGACCATGGAGCATGCCCGGCAATTGGCCAACAAGCTGCGCGGCTGGGTTTCTGCGGATCCTCTCCTGCGCGAGAAGAACATCAGCGCCAGCTTCGGCATCGCCTGCTATCCCCTGCACGGCTCATCGCCGCAGGAGCTCATCCAGGTGGCCGACGCCTCGATGTACCTTTCCAAACATCAAGGCGGCAACGCCGTTTCCACTGCCGATCATTTCGATCCCAACGAAGCCAAGAAATGGAAGCGCGACGTCCTGGAAGCCTATCTCGGCGTGACTCTCAAGCGCCTTTTCTCCACCGGCCCGGAAGCCTTCGAGGAAATCTATCAGCGCTTGCGACAGTTCACGGAATCGCTTACGGACTCGGAAATAGCCAACGCCAAATCCATGGCGTCCGCGGAGCTCGGTCCGCAAGCCCTGCCCCAGGCTGTGCTGGACACGGTCACTTCGCTGGCCTTTGCCATCGACGCCAAGGATCACTACACCCAGGGCCATTCCCAGAAGGTCGCCGCCTACGCCGCCCTGATCGCCGAGGGCCTGGGCATGAGCGACGCGGAAGTCGAAGAGATTCGTCTCGGCGGAGTTCTCCACGACATCGGAAAAGTAGGCATCCCCGAGAACATCTTGAATAAGAACGGCCCGCTGAATCCCGATGAGTGGGAGACCATGAAATCGCACGTCAGCTTTGGCGCGAAAATCCTCGATCCGCTGACCCCGCTGGCACGTATTCGCGACATGGTCCTGCACCACCACGAATTTTTCGATGGCTCCGGCTACCCGAATGCCCTGGCGGGCAATGGCATTCCCCTCGGCGCCCGCATCATCGCGGTTGCCGACGCCTACGACACCATCACCAGCGACCGCACGTACAAGAAAGCGCGCAGCGCGCCGGACGCCCTGGTCGAGTTGGAGCGCTGCGCCAACGCCCAGTTCGATGGCTCGATCGTCGAAATCTTCGTGCGCACCATGCGCACTTTGCCCAATCCCATCATTGAAGTGGCCACCGCCTCCGGCTCCCAACGCACTCCCTAAGCGCTTCTTTCCCGAAACGCTTGCTACCGTTACTGGCATTCGCTCCGTCGAACTAGACATCCGGGTGTGTGCACGTAGCAATATTTTCAAATTGCTGGCGGCATTGGTTGAAGGGAGACCTCTTATGACTTTCCGCAAATCTACGGGACTATTCGCACTTTGTCTTTTTCTAACTTCTGCGGGCCTTACCTTACATGCGGGAACTCCGTCGGAAGCTGCTTTCAAGAAGCTGCAATCCCTTGCAGGGCGTTGGGAGGGCAAGGACGCTCACGGCATGGCCGCGAAAACCAGCTTCGAAGCGGTGGCTGCAGGCACCGCCGTGATCGAGCGGCTTGACGCCCCCGGCATGGAAGAAATGGTCACGCTGTACAGCATCGATCACGACGGCATCGCTCTGGTGCACTATTGCCCGACCAACAACCAGCCGCGCATGCGCGTCGTCCCTTCCTCGGGCGACCCAAGCGAACTGAGCTTCGACTTTCAGGGCGCTGGAAACCTGCCATCGCCGTCAGCGGGCCACCAGCACCACCTCGTCCTTCGCTTTGACGACGCCGATCACATCACGGAAACCTGGACCTGGCGCGACGGCGGCAAGGACACGCCCATGGTCTTCCACTTCACCCGCGTGAAACCTTAAGCGTCTTCGTTCGCGATGCGCGCACGGGGCAGACACTCACCGCGGAATGTCTGTTTTGGCTAACTCGTTGAAGAAACAGGGTTTACAAAAATATTTGCGCCTGTGGAAAACGCGGAAGAGGCGAGTGAGGTTCTAGCCTCGTTGGTATCTCTATCGATTTAAAGCATTTATTTTTTCCGCCAAATTTTCCTTGACAAGAACGTACTTATGTGGTACAGTTATTGGCGTAAAGAACCGCGCCCCGGTGAAAACC
>Ga0307479_10000995_pt1 | contig 25601 bp, 20 predicted proteins | sample atmos_gasesECM4C_FD_203743 | JGI IMG/M metagenome (GOLD analysis project Ga0307479, IMG submission 203743) | Hardwood forest soil microbial communities from Morgan-Monroe State Forest, Indiana, United States - atmos_gasesECM4C_515 | ecosystem: Environmental > Terrestrial > Soil > Temperate... | reverse complement strand
GCAATGAAGCCAGATTCCGTTTTTCAATCAGCGCCGCGTAGTCGGCCTGCAATCCAGAGGAGAGTGTCAAGGCGAATAACGCATCCTGATCTTTACCGTTCTTGCTGAGGCGAGCGTGGGCCAGCTTCTCTGCCTGGTCGATTGCAGCCTGGAAATGATCGTGCACCGCCGGATCCGGCTTCAGTTTCGAGCGCGCCGTAAAAGCGTCATCATTCTCGTAAAACTGTCCTTCCAGAACCCCCAGGCGATTGAACTCGGAGAAAAGAAATCCCGCCGCCTCGCTCACCGGGCCCACAGGATCGTCAGGATGCTGGTTCTTCCACGCCGAGAAGTCTTTCTGCGCCCCCGTAAAATCCAGGTTGTACAGGCCCGCGAACCCACGGTCTAATGCCGTAGGGACAACAACGTCCGGCTCGGCTGCGGCGCTCGCCGCGCCACACAGCGCAATCACACACAAGGCTGCTACCATACCGAAGGTCATGGCGTCCCGGAATTGTTTTCCCGTTCTCATGCGTGTCAGTTCGAGTTCATCCATTATGCCGAGTTTCCGGTCCAATGCAACATTACTTTTGTTGCTTCTTTCTTCGATGCTAATCATCAATTGGGCGGCCACATCATTCTTGCCGCTTTGCAACCTGCGGACCCGAGTCGTCCCCGGGCAACATCCGGCTTCGATTCGCGCCCTTAGGACGAAGACCTTATGAGCGATTCTCCCACCCCTTACGCCCCCGGATGGCCCGGCATCCCTCCTCGCTGGACATCAAGCGCTAAAACCGGCGTTGGTACGGCACTAAACCAGCATAGCAAGGTGTGGTTCACCATAAGTCACGGAATTGTCAATGAAGTGTATTTTCCTCGTGTCGACCAAGCCTGCACCCGCGACCTCGGGTTCATCGTAACCAATGGCCGCGACTTTTTCTCCGAGGAAAAACGCCACTGCACCTTCGAGAATACCCCCTTTGAACCTGGCGTTCCCGCCTTTGAACTGGTTAACACAGAGATCGGCGGCCGCTACCGCATTCATAAGGAGATTCTCACCGACCCTTACCGCAATGTGCTTCTGCAAAAAACTCGCTTCGAACCCCTGGTAGGTCAGCTCTCCGACTATCGTCTCTACGCGCTGCTCTCGCCCCACCTCGCCAACTGCGGATCGGGCAATACCGGCTGGGTTGGCGATTACAAAGGCGAGCCCATGTTCCTTGCCAAGCACGATGGCACCGCGTTGGCCCTCGGTTGTTCCGTGCCCTGGGAAAAAATGTCGGTCGGCTTCGTCGGCGCCTCCGATGGATGGCAGGACCTTTCCGCTCACTTTCAAATGGAATGGGAATATCAACGCGCCGAGGATGGCAACATCGCCTGCACCGGAGAGATCAACCTCGCAGCCTGTAACGGCGAATTCGTGCTGGCCCTGGGTTTCGGCTCAATGGTGACCGAGGCGGGACAGCAAGTCCGCTCCACATTATTTGAAGACTATGACGACCTTCGGCGCCACTATGTCTTCCACTGGCGAAATTGGCAGAATACATTGATCAAGCTCGACGAGCCGCCGCGCGAGTACGATCTCTACCGTTCCTCCACCGCCGTCCTGCGCACGCACGAGTCCAAGGATTTTCTGGGCGGGATCATTGCCAGCCTCTCCATCCCCTGGGGCTTCAACAAGGGCGACGAAGACCTCGGCGGTTATCACCTGATCTGGCCGCGCGATCTGGTGGAAACTGCCGGAGCCTTGCTCGCCGCGGGCGCGGTTACCGATGCAGCCAAGGTACTTCGCTATCTTGAGTCCACTCAAGAGGCTGACGGCAACTGGGCGCAGAACCTCTGGCTCGATGGACGTCCTTACTGGGGCGGCGTTCAGATGGATGAGACCGCATTCCCTGTCCTTTTACTCGATCTACTCCGCCGCGAAGCCCCCAAAGAATTAGGCAAGCTCGACCGCTGGTGGCCAATGGTTCGTAAGGCCGCGAGCTTTATTCTGCGCAACGGCCCGGTAACGCAACAAGACCGTTGGGAAGAAGACGGCGGCTACTCTCCTTTTACGCTAGCCGCGGAGATTTCCGCGTTGCTGGCTGCGGCCGACATTGCCGATCTCACCGGACACTCTGATGCTGCCTCTATTCTTCGCGATGCCGCCGATGCCTGGAACGACAGTATTGAGCGCTGGGTCTACGCCACTGGCGGTGACCTCGCCGAGCAAGTCGGCGTAGAAGGCTATTATGTTCGCATCGCCCCGCCGATTACGGATGCTGCAGCCTCACCAACGCAAGGCTTTGTCCCCATCAAGAACCGCCCTCCCGGTGAAAATTTGGAGCGCGCCTTTCGCATCGTCAGCCCGGACTCGCTCGCTCTGGTGCGCTTCGGACTGCGGGCTCACGACGATCCCCGCATCCTGAATACGATTAAAGTTATCGATGCGCTGCTGAAGGTCCAACTGCCGGAGGGACCCTGTTGGTACCGCTACAACGGGGATGGATACGGTGAACACCAGGACGGCTCGGCCTTCGACGGCACCGGCATTGGCCGCCCCTGGCCGCTGCTCGCCGGAGAACGCGCTCACTACGAACTAGCCGCAGGCCGCATCAAAGACGCCGAAGCGTTATTGGCAGTGATGGAAAACTCCACTGCAGGTCACAGCCGCCTGCTTCCCGAACAAGTTTGGGAAGCCGACGACATTCCTGCGCTCGAACTCTTCCGTGGCAAACCCACCGGCTCCGCCTGTCCGCTGGTCTGGGCCCATTCCGAATACATCAAGCTTCGCCGTTCCTTGCGCGACGGAAGAATTTTCGACCAGCCTCCGCAAACCGTGCAACGCTATCAAGTGGAGAAACCCACGCGGCAAATCTTTGGCTGGCGATTCAATAACAAAGCCCGCACCGTCCCGCGAAACAAGAAACTTCGCCTCGTGCTCCTGAATCCCGCTCTCGTCCACTGGAGCATCGACGACTGGAAGACTTCGCAAGACATCAATACCCGCGATACAGGATTGGGCACCTACATTCTCGATCTGCCCACCGCATCATTGCCCGCCGGCAGTCGAGTCGTCTTCACCTTCTATTGGCCGACAGAAAATCGCTGGGAAGGCACGGACTACGCCGTAGTCGTGGAATAGCGGGGATTCTGAACGTGTGGGACGGACACTCTTGTCCGTCTGGTTTTGACCTTGCGCTTGATCTTGCTTTTTTTAACCTTGAACGAATCTTCCTGCTGACGGGAAGGGAGGCCTCAAGCTTCCGGCGCCGCACTCGAGTAGGTAATCTCCACCACCGTGCAATCATCGTTCAGCGGATTCCCCGCGCAAAACTCCGTCACGGCCGAAAAAATTCCCTCCAATGTCGGCGCCTTGGCCGCAGCGGCTTCCAGCCTCGAATCTTCGAAGAAATCACCCATCGCATTCTCCGCTTCGGTCACGCCATCGGTCACCAGGATGAAGCGATCACCCGAATTAAGTTGGCAGCGCGCGCTCTCAAAGGTCGCGTCGGCGAGCAGACCCACTGGGACATTGCCATGCGGCGGCCTCATCACTTCCCCACCGCAAACCAGTAGCGGCTGCACGTGGCCGCAGTTCACATATTCCAGATCGCCATCCCGCCGCAGGCGGGCCAACAGGACTGTCGCGTATTTCTCCCCAACCAGCTTCTCAGTAAAAAAGTGGTTCACCGCACTGACCACGTCAAGCAACGGCATGCCAGAGCTTAAATGGGAGTAAATCATTCCCTGCAACGTGGAAGCCAGCAGCGCCGCCGAAACTCCCTTGCCGCTGACGTCTGCGAGCACCACCGCGAGTCCCTCTTTGGTATTGACGGCGTCGAAGAAATCTCCGCCAATTTCTTTACAAGAGAGATTCTTTCCACGCAGTTTGGCAAACGGCACTTCAGGGATTTTCACCTGCATCAGCCGCTGCTGAATGCTTGCGGCGATGGTCAACTCCTGCTGATAACGGCGCGACTCTTCTTCGGCCTGCACCAGCCGCGCGTTCTCGATCAGCGACCCGGCTTCTGTCGCGATTGCCCGCAGAATGTCATGCCCCACACCGGAAAATTCCCGCGAGGCAAAGCGCGAATCCACGTACAGCACTCCCGTCACTTCTGAGGCCGCATCAGCGGCTGGCGTCTGCTGCTCGCGCGTTGCCTGCACCTGGCGCTTGCGCAGCGGAATGCAAATCACGGTGCGAAGATCGTAAGCTACAATGCTTTGCCGGCCCGCCAGGTCCGCGGAGCTTCCCGTATCGGTGAGCAAAAATTCCGAATTCGACCGCAACGATTCGTCGAGTGCGGAATGCGAAATCGTTTTGTCATCCAGCAGCGACTCGCCCTTGTTGTTCCGTCCCGCTGCCAGTCGCAGCTTGCCTTCGTCATCCTTGAGAAAGACGTAGCCGCGCTCGGCCCGGGTGAGCCGCAGCGTCACCTCCAGCATGGTCATCAGGATTTCGTCGAGCACGCCGGCCGTATTTAGCTTGCGCGCAGCTTCTAGAAAAAGCGTCAGCTTCTCCAGGTCGGTGGTTTCCTGCGAGATTTGAATGCCGGAAATCTGGCTGAGAAAGTCGCGCGCCGTGTTGGAGGTCCCATGCGCCGGATTGAAAATCGCATAGGTCGAATCGCGCGCCCCAAACTCCAGCCGGTCGTTGCGCTCCAGTTTCTGCCGCTGGATTCGTTCACCGTTCACAAACGTCCCGTGCTTGCTGCCCTGGTCGACCAGAAAAAATCCGGCTTCTTCGAGAACGATGAGTGCGTGGTCGCGCGAAACCCGAGGATCGGCAATCACCAGATCCTTGTCCACCTTGCGCCCCACGCTGAACGGGGTGCGGTTCAGAACGATATTCTTCTGCTCGTTCCCCTGCACCAGCACCAGCGCCGGGAACACTCCCGAACCGGAAGACTGCGGTCGGACTATCGCGTTAAGAGCCATGGGATGTCGCGCAGATAATAATGACAGGAACCATGCCCCGGCGGGAAGGGCTTTTGTGGGTATTCTAGGGTTATCCTTTTCTGGAATCAGCGCCGATTTAGTCTTGCGGCACCCTCAGTTCGTCCCCGCTGCCTGCGACGGGGCCACACCTCGAGATCGTACTTCCACCAGCATGATGGCAAAGACGAGCACCGGCAGGGCGAATGTGGTGAAGAAAGGCCATTTCCAGCCATCGAGCGCCGCTGCGCGCGAACCAAAAAGATATGTGGCGGTCAATCCCAAGCTTGCTATCCATTGCCATGCCAGGGCAAAACTGCCCGCCACGTATAGGAACCGCACTCCGCGTGAGCGCGAAACAAGAAATGTCCGATCCCGAACTAGAACGAGGATTGCCGGCAAAAGCAGCACCTGGTTATAGGGTGCGTACATAGGCACAACGAGCACAGTTAGCGCCATAACCAGCGCCGTCGCGTCAGTGAATTTCGCCGCGTCGGTTGGCTCGCGACGCAGGCGCCACAACAATAATGCGCAGCCGAGTACCGCAATCGCCGCCAGAATCTTTCCAGTAAAACCCCACGGGACCAGCTGGTCCAGCACCGACTGGTTTTGCGTGTAGCGATGATACTTCGCGATGGCGTCGGCAAACATTCGCCACCAACCCGGCAAGATAATTTCTGCGCCTCCGAGCAAGAGCGCCAGCGTCAGTCCAAATCCAAATACCAATCGCCGACGAGCCCTCCAGTCACTCAAGGCCCACCCAATCAACCACGCCGCCAAGGGCCATGTCAGTTGGGGCTTGACTGTTGCCAGAGCCAGCAAAGCTCCCCCGCAAAACAGGAATCCGCTGGCTACGCAAGCCGCCGCCGCTGACAATAAAGCCGCTACCAGCAGACTCAGTTGCTGCAGTTTCACTCCCTGCACGGCGGGAACGCTTCCCAACGTCAGGGCCACAATCGCGGCAATCGCTAGCGGCGGCAAGCGCCATCTCAGCATCCTCAGCCACAACCAGACGCTCCCAGCGGTGAGCCCCAGAAGCAGCCAATGAAAGAAAATCTGCACACTATGAAACGGAAGCCCAATCAGCGGCGCCAATAGAAATACGACATAGACAGGATAAGCAAACCCTTGCTGGTCCTTGGGATCGTTGGGCCGGGACGGATCAAGCACACGCCCGTAATATCCTTTCTGGATTTCCACCGCGATGCCGTCACCATAAGGATTGCGTTGGTGCAACAGCAGTTCTCGCGCCCCCAGCCACCGGGGATACAAATCCGAGAGATTTCCCCGCGGACGTTCGTGCGCTGCCGCGTCGGCAATCTGATAGCCCACCAGAATCCGATCGACGTAGAACCACATGCTCGCCGCCGCGAACGCAGCGACAAGAAAAGTGACAACCGGTTTCACGTGCTGCGAGTCAGGCAAGGTCGCTCTCTTCCATGGGGTAGCTGGGCATGGGGTAGCTGGGCATGAGGTAGATGGAAACGGGCCGCTCCCATGTTACAACTGGTGGGGCAAAATGCTCGCAATGCGAAAGCGAATCACAGTCTCCATTATGGTGGGCATGGCCAGCGGCACGTTCTGCTGGTTCGTGATCAAGCATCTTCATCAGGACGCCGGAGACTTCCGCTGGGCAATTCACCTGGCCCGGCGTCTCATGGCCCATCAGAATCCCTACGATACGCCCCTGGAACAATATCCGCTGCCCGCGGCTTTCTTTGCGTTGCCTTTTTTGCGGCTGCCGCCGGAAGTCGCTGCGGGATGGTTTTATGGGATCAGCTCATCCTTATTGGCCTTCGGTCTCACGCGCGAAAATTACGGCCGGCTACGGATTTTTCTGGCGTACCCGTTCTGGGCGGGCCTGCTCACCGCGCAATGGTCCACCATCATCGTCGCCAGCGCATTCTTCCCCATCCTGCTGCCCGCGACCATGATGAAGCCACAGGTCGGATTGCCCGTCTTCCTCACCCGCCTCACCCGCCGCGGACTCCTCGCCTGCATTGTCGTCGGCGCGGTCAGCCTCGCAGTCTTGCCGCGGTGGCCGCTGCTGTGGCTCGGCCAAACCCATTACTACGAACACTTCATCCCTCTCTTGATTTTCCCCGGACCGGTGCTCTTGCTCGCCTTGTTTCGCTACCGCAACCGCGATGCCTGGCTGCTCCTGCTCGCCGCAGTCATGCCGCAGCGCTGGTTCTTCGACAGCTTCACGCTTTGGCTCATTCCCAAGTCGCGGCGCGAAATCATCCCCACAGCGCTCCTTAGTTGGGGCGCGGGAATCTGGCGCTGGTACCACCTTCCTGCCAGCTTCACGGAGGTTGGCAGGGTGGCTGTGATCTTCCTTTATTTACCGATGCTGGCGGTCGTGTTGCTTCGCCCGAGTTCCGACCCAGAGCCCGCAACAGTCTCTCCATGATCCCAGCCCTCACCACCAGACACACGTTTCTGATCGTGCTCTTCCTTGGCCTCTTCGCCATGACGGCTCGCAACGTCACCGATCCCGACATCTGGTGGCATCTCAAGACCGGACAGTACATCTCCGAACACAAATCCGTCCCTCACACCGATCCCTTTTCTTACACTCGCGCCGGGCAGCCCTGGGTGGCTCATGAATGGCTTACCGAACTTTTTCTCTACCAGACGCAACGCGCCGCAGGATTTGGAGGTTTAATCCTGATCTTCGCCTCAGTTCTGGTCGCGGCGTTCCTTTTTCTTTACTTGCGATGCGGTCCCGCAACTTACATCGCGGGTATCGCCACACTCTGCGGCGCCTGGGCCACTGCGCCCGTCTGGGGCATACGCCCGCAGGTTCTCTCGTTTCTCTTGACCAGTCTTTGGCTGCTGATCCTCGAACTTTCCGACCGCACCCCTAAACTTCTGTGGTGGACTCTTCCCCTCACGCTGCTCTGGGTAAATCTGCACGCTGGATTTGCTCAAGCTCCAGTTCTTTCGGCCTTGTTCCTCTGCGGCACGGTGATCGAACGATTCCTCGGCTACTCTGCGCCCAACGCACCCTGGCGGATATCGGCATCGATCCTCTTCCTGGACTTGCTGCTTGTCCCCTTGAATCCCAATGGGCTGCGCTTATACTCCTACCCGATTGAAACGCTTCGCTCAGCCGCGATGCAGAATTACATCGCAGAATGGGCCTCGCCCAACTTCCATCGCGCTGAGTACTGGCCCTTCCTTCTCGTGGTGCTTGCTACATTCGCCACGCTGAGTTGGTCTCGAGTCCCGGTGCGACCGCGCGATGTGATCCTCTTGCTAGTAAGCCTCTACGCTGCTTTTGCCTCAATTCGGATGATGCCCTTATTCGTGTTGATCGCGGTTCCCCTGATCTCCAAACGCCTGGGAGGCTGGCCCCAGCAATCCCACCATCCACGCCACCCGCGATACCCTCGGGTATTGTTCAATCCCGCCATCGTCGTGGCCATGGTCGTCTTCGCTGTTATCCGCGTCGCCCAAGTTGTCCAGCGCCAGCCTGCGGCTGAATCCAAGGAATTTCCCGGGGGGGCCGTCGCGTTTCTCCAGGCTCACCCACCCTCCGGCCCAATCTTCAATCACTACGACTGGGGCGGCTACCTTATCTGGAAACTCGCGCCCTCAACTCCAGTCTTCATCGACGGCCGTGCCGATCTCTACGGTCCAGATCTGCTTCATGATTTCGGGGACGCTTACCAACTCAAAGGGCCCTGGCGGCAGATCCTGCGCCGATGGCGGATCCGGACTGCCATACTTCCGCAGGATTCAGCCCTCGCCGTCGGCCTGCGCGCCGCTCCCGGCTGGATCGTCTCCTACCAGGACTCCCAGTCAATTGTCCTGACAGCACCCCCATAGCGGCCCGATGCACGTTACTCTTGGTATGCAATTAATTACACTGGTTGGGCATTTTGCACGGTATTATGGTTTATATTCTTGAACAATCCTCCGTCAGGTCAATTGCAAGCACCCGGCCGGTTGGTTCCGCCGGAGGCCTTCGGCAGGCTCTTGTCCGTGAATTTCGAATCAGAAACTCAATCGCTCTTCAGGAGGTCCGAAATATGCACCATCTTTATAGGCTATGGCGAGACGACGAAGGCCAGGACATCGCCGAGTACGCTGTAATGCTCGCAGTGATTCTTGTGATCGTGGTCGGCACCATCCGGCTGATCGGGTCCAATGCCAATAATGTTTTCTCCAACGTCGCCAGCTCGATTCAGTGACGTTTGTTAGGCACAGCAAAGTACGAGTGACTCTCACTGGATTCTTGGTGAGGAACTGTGTGTTGTTCTAACGGAGTGTTATGAACCGTACGCGTTTGTTAATGATCGGTGCGATAGCGTTGGCTTTGGGCGCCTTCGTCAGCCTCGCCGTGTACAAGAACCTGCAGGGCAAAGGCTCATCGAGCAATGAGCCGGGCGCAGACGTCATCGTGGCCGCCGACGACATTCAGGTCGGAGCCAGAATCGAAGAGCATGACGTGCGCACGGTCAAGTATCCAGCGTCGGCGTTACCCGCCGGAACCTACAGCGCGCGAGCCAAGGTGTTGGGCCGCGGAGTGATCCTGCCCATCTCCAAAGGCGAATTCATCCTGCCCAGCAAGCTGGCGCCGGAAAATGCCGGCTCCGGCCTGCCTTCCCTCATCCCACCGGGGATGCGCGCCGTCTCCGTTCGTGTGAATGAGGTCGTATCCGTCGCCGGCTTCGTCGGTCCCGGTACTCGCGTCGATATTCTTCTCACCGGAACGCCGAACGGCAGCTCCGAGAATCAGACCACTACGGTATTGCAGAATGTTGCCGTGATCGCCGCCGGTCACACCCTCGAGCGCAATGCCGCCGGAGAAGCGCAGAACACGCCGGTGATCACTCTCCTGGTTTCGCCCGATGACGCCGAACGTCTTACCCTGGCCAGTTCCGAAGGCCATATTCAACTTGCCCTGCGCAATCCCCTTGATACTCAGCAGGACGAAGTGGCCGCAGCCAATGCCAAAGGGTTGTACAAAGGTGGTACTCCGGCCGCCGCTCCCCCGGTGGTTCATTCCCATCCCGTGAAACAACAAAAAGTTCTGCCGTCGGTGACCCCCGCTCCGTCGGGCTTCAGCGTTGAAGTGTATGAAGGTGACAAGAAACCCGATGTCGTAAAGTTCCCGGAACAAACCAGTGAAGAGCCCAAAAAGTAGGACAGCCGTTTCGGCCTGCGCGTTCCACATGCTGCTCGCAGGTTTCCTCATATGGAGAGGAATCACACGATGAAGTTTCGCACGACTTCTTTAATCGCTGTCGCACTGTGGCTCCTAATCCCGGCTTTCGGACTCGCCAAGTCCGTAGTTCAACAGCAGACGGACTCTGCCACGCCTGCCCCCGCGCCAGCTCCCTCGACTGCAACGCAAACCACTCTTCCGCCGCAATCGGCCCAGCCGCAAGGTTCAGCTCCTTTGCGCGTTATGGTCGACAAGTCTCTGCTCATCAATACTACGGAGCGCCTCAAGCGCATTTCGGTTACCGACCCCAGTGTCGCTTATGCCACTGTCATCACTCCCACGCAAATCCTCGTGCACGGCCGGGCTCCAGGAGAAGTCTCCCTCCTCATCTGGGATGAACTCGAACGTTCCCGCAGCTTCGATCTCCGCGTTGATGTCGACGTGAGCGCCTGCGCCGAGGAAGAACACCGCGTCTTCCCGGATGAACAAATTTCAGTCACGCCTTCCCGCGCCGCTATTGTTCTCTCCGGCCACGTCACCACCGAGGATGTCGCCAAGCGCGCCGGGGAACTGGCGTCTGCATATTCAAAGAACGTGGTCAATGTGCTCACCTTCGGACCCGTGGGTGCTCAGGAAGTCTTGCTGGAGGTGAAGTTCGCTGAGGTTGACCGGAGCGCCTTGACCCAGCTGGGCTCGAACTTTTTCTCGACCGGAGCGGGCAACACGATTGGGACGGTCACCACCGGCCAGTACGGCGGCTTTGGCTCGTCGTCAATCAGCCAGACTCAGGGCCAGAGTGGTCCCTTCCAAGCGACCCAAAGCATCAGCAATGTGCTGAACCTCTTCATGTTTCGTCCCGACATTCACTTCGGTGCGGTCATTGAAGCGTTGCAGAACAAAAGTCTCCTCCAGATTCTGGCCGAGCCCAATCTGATTGCTGTAAACGGAAAGAAGGCCAGCTTTCTAGCTGGCGGCCAATTCCCTTTTCCCATCGTGCAACCCGGCGCCGGCTTCACCGCAGTCACTATTTCGTTCAAGGAATTTGGAGTCAAGCTCGATTTCACCCCAGTAATCATGCCCAACGGCAATATCCACCTCACGGTTGCACCCGAGGTCAGCACTCTCGATTTCTCGAACGCGCTCACCATCTCCGGTTTTACCGTCCCCGCTTTGAGCACTCGTAAAGCTGAAACCGAATTCGAGTTGATGGACGGACAAAGTTTTGTCATTGCAGGCCTGATTGATAACCGGGTTACCGATATTTGGAACAGGGTTCCCGGCCTGGGCGATATTCCAATCCTGGGCAACTTTTTCAGGAGCAAGAGCGCGCAGAAAAGCAACTCCGAGTTGATGGTTCTCTGTACCGTGCACCGCATTTCCCCCAATACGCAAACTCCCCCCGGGCCCAGAAACCCGCAGCCCTTTATCAACAACGACAAGTTCGATGGATCCAAAGGCAGCGCCAAACCTTCGGGGAAGTAGTTGCATTGAGGATTAGAGACTAAGATTAGGTCGAGGTTGAAACCCAGGTTGGACACCTGGGTTGTAGGAGAAGTCACGGCTATGCCCGAGCTTTCCGTGGTAATCGTGGCCACCGACAACGAGCAGCGGACCGTGCTGCAAGTGCTCGTGGACGGCACCAGTGTGGCGAGAACAGTCCACACCTGCGCCACTTTCCCCGTAGCTACCTCCGACCCCATCATGCGCCGCGTTCAGGCTGCCAATCCGGACGTTCTGCTGGTTGATATCCCCGTCGATACCCATGCCGCGGCCATGCGCGCCATTGAACTTCTCCGTCAGGAACTGCCCGATTCAGCCGTCTTTGCCATCGGCAGCCTCAACCAGCCCCAGGTGATTGTCAGCGCGATGCGCGCCGGGGCCCGCGAATTCATTGAACGCCCCACCACCACCACCGACCTGCTGGAAGCCTTCGTTCGCCTTACCACCGCTCAGCGCCGCGTTCAAAAAGAGGGTCCGCGCGGCAAAGTATTTTCCATCGTGAACGCCAAGGGCGGCAGCGGAGCCACTACCGTAGCCGTCAATCTGGCGTTGGCGCTGCAATCCACCTACGGACAAACCGCTCTTATCGATCTTGCGCCTCTCGGACACACAGCCCTTCACCTGAATTTAAAGCCCCTCTTCAACATTTCCGACGCCACCCGCAATCTTCACCGCATGGATAGTTCGCTGCTTGAGAGTTTCATGACCCGGCATGGCGGAGGCCTTCAACTGCTGGCCGGAACGAACGCTCCAGCCGCCATCGAGCCATCCACGGCGGAGTTTGTCCGCCTGTTCGATATGCTGGTAACCCACTACCGCTATGTGGTGGTGGATAATTCTTCCCGCCTCGATGCTGCCAGCCGTCTGGTCGCGAATCTGTCGGAATGCGTGCTGCTGGTCGCCTGTACCGATGTGGCATCCCTGTGGAGTGCCGCTCGCGTCCAACAGTACCTGGGAGAAACCGGGAACCGGGAGCGCCTGCGACTCATTCTGAACCGTTTTCGCAAAGTGCCCGGCTTCAGCGAGTCCGATGCCGAAAATGCCGCGGGAGTAAAATTGTTGTGGCGCGTTCCCAACCAGTACTTCGCGATTTCCTCCGCGATTGATCGGGGCACGCCGGTGATGGAACAGAGTCACACTGAAATTGCCCGTTGTTTTTCGGGGCTCGCGCAGGAATTGACGCGTAACGACGCGGACGTCAAGCGCGCCGCATGGTCCTTGTTCAAGAGCGTATAAAGGTTTCAGCTTTGAAGGGCGCGCTCTCAGCCGCGCTGATAATTGAGCAAGAATGAATCGCGGCTTTAGCCGCAGCGTTTTAATATATGGCGAATCTGCAAACCTTCGAGCGCAGCGAGTACCAGCAGGTAAAATCCGACCTGCACCGCAAGATCCTCGATCGCCTCGATCTCGAAAAACTCGGTCGCTCCACCGGCGATAGCGCCCGTGAAGAAGTCCTCGTTCTCATCCGCAACGCGGTCAATAACGAGGTCGTCCCCCTCAGCTTTGCCGAGCGCGAACGCCTGTCGCGCGAAATTCTTGACGAAATTTTCGGCCTCGGTCCGCTCGAGCCTCTGCTCAAGGACCACACCATCTCCGACATTCTGGTCAATCGCTTCGACAAGGTTTACATCGAACGCGCCGGCAAACTCGAACTCACTGGCCTCTCCTTCAAAGACAACCAGCACCTCATGCAGATCATTGAGCGCATCGTCTCCCGCGTGGGACGCCGCGTCGATGAATCTTCTCCGATGGTCGACGCCCGCCTTCCCGATGGCTCCCGCGTCAACGCCATCATTCCTCCTCTCGCTCTCGATGGGGCTTGCCTCTCCATCCGCCGTTTTGGACGCGACCCCGTTACCGCCCGCAACATGATCGAGAATCACACGCTTACCGAGGCCATGCTCGAGCTTCTTTCCACCATGGTAAAGGGGAAGTTGAATCTTCTAATCTCCGGCGGTACCGGCGCCGGAAAGACTACTCTGCTCAACGTTCTTTCCGGATACATCCCGAACGTCGAACGCATCGTTACCATCGAGGACGCAGCCGAGCTCCAGCTCAAGCAGGAACACGTCGTTCGCCTGGAGACTCGCGCTCCCAACATCGAAGGCAAAGGCGCCGTCCGCCAGCGTCAGTTGGTCATCAACAGCTTGCGTATGCGTCCCGACCGCATCGTGGTCGGCGAGGTCCGCGGCGAAGAGGCCTTCGACATGTTGCAGGCCATGAATACCGGCCACGAAGGCTCGCTCACTACGGTCCACGCTAATTCCGTGCGCGATGCCCTGGCCCGCGTCGAGAACATGGTATCGATGGCGAATCTCAATATCCCCGAGCGCGCCGTACGCCACCAAATTGCCTCCGCGATTCACGCCGTGGTGCAAATCGCTCGCTTGTCGGACGGCACTCGCAAAGTCGTCTCCATCTCCGAGGTTACCGGCCTCGAAAACGAAACCATCGCCATGCAGGATATTTTTGTATTTGAACGACGAGCCATCGATGAAAACGGAAAAGTGCGGGGAACCTTCCGCGCGACGGGACTTCGTCCCCAATTTGCCGAGCGGCTCGCCACGTCCGGCGCTCGTTTGCGACCGGCTTTATTTGAATCGAAGACTGAGATATGAGTAGCGCCAGGCGTCTCGCCGGCAAAAGTCGAAGAACGGCGCTTTAGCGCCCCGTAAAGCGTCCGAATGAATTTGGGCATTAGCCCTGCGGTAACATGAACAAGCATTCACTATGTCAGCGCTGATCGCCATTCTCGTATTCGTCGCGGTCGCCGTCGCGGCCTTCGTCGCCGGCTCGCTGCTCGATCAGCGCAACGCCCGCGCCCGCCTCATTAAAGACCGGCTCGCCACTGTTCAGAAAGCGCCAGAACGCGAACCCGACGCGGAACTCGCTCTTCTGCGCGACGAACAACTCAGCAAAATTCCGGCACTCGATACCATCCTGCGCCGCTCCGCCCGCGTCTCCGCCATCCAGGAGGCTTTGCTCCAGGCCGGCATGAAATTCCGCGCCGGCAATTTTCTTCTGCTTTGCATGCTCTGCGGCGTTTTCGCTGGGCTCGCCACCATCCTCTACACCAGAAATCCCGCGATTGCCTGGGCCGCGCTCATCCTCGGCGGTTTCCTTCCCTACTCTTTCGTTTCCTATCGCCGCCAGAAACGCTTCGAAAAATTTGAGGAGCTTTTCCCCGAGGCCATCGACACGCTAGCTCGCGCGGTCCGCGCCGGACACGCCTTCACCACCGCTCTGGAAATGATTGCCAACGAAGTCGCGGATCCCCTAGCCAGCGAATTCCGCCAGCTCTATGAAGAGCAGAAATTCGGCATGCCAGTGCGCGATGCCCTCATGAATCTCACAGAGCGCGTTCCCCTGGTGGATGTAAAATTCTTCGTCACTGCCGTCATGTTGCAGCGCGAAACCGGCGGCAACCTCGCCGAGATCCTCGACAACTTGTCCTACGTAATCCGCGAGCGTTTCAAAATTCAGCGCCAGGTCCGCGTCCATACCGCACAAGGTAGGCTCACCATGCTCCTGCTCATGGCCATGCCCCCGACTGTCGTCACTATTCTTTACATTTTCAGCCCGGATTTTGTGTCGCCGCTTTTCCATGATCCCATTGGTCACGCGCTGCTGGTGGCCAGCATTGCCTTACAGACGGTTGGTTACTTTGTGATCCGCAAGATTATTAAGATTCAGGTCTAATGATGCCGCTAATCCTGACCATCGTCGTGTTCGTCACCATCGTGCTGGTAGTGTTCGCCTTCGGCGCGGCCGCCGTCACGCCCAGCTCCGTGCTGGGGGCTCGCTTGCGCGCTCTTGGCACTCAGCCGACGATGACCCAAGAGAAGCCCGCGCTCAAAGTGAGAGAGCGCATTGAGCAGGCCCTCGATCCCCTCAGCAAAGCGATCCCACTTTCTCCCGCCGACGTCTCTCGCACCCGCGCATGGCTCATTCAGGCCGGACTTCGCGAGTCCCGCCATGTCAGCTACTATTTCGGCGCACGCATCATGCTCGCTTTTCTTGGGCTTGCCGGTGTCGTCGTTTTCTCCGGCGTCGATAGCGTGCCTCTTCTGGTCTGCGTGCCCGCCTTCGGTTTCTTCATTCCCCGCTTTTTTCTGAAGCGCATGATCAAAGACCGTCAACGCCGCATCCGCATCGCTCTGCCTGACGCTCTCGATCTCACGGTCATTTGCGTTGAATCCGGCCTCGCGCTGGACCAGGCTCTAATGCGCGTCGGAAAGGATCTGCATCACGCCCATCCCGATCTCAGCGACGAATTTCACCTTGTGAACCTCGAGATGCGCGCCGGCAAGCCCCGCGCCGAAGCGCTGCGCAATCTGGTCGACCGCACCGGAGTCGATGACATTCGCGCCCTCGTCGGCACTCTCATTCAGACCGACCGCTTCGGAACCAGCGTGGCTCAGGCGTTACGCGTTCACTCGGATTCTTTGCGCACCGCCCGGCGTCAGCGCGCCGAAGAGCAGGCGGCCAAAACCACCATCAAGATGGTTCCTCCCCTCGTTGTCTTCATTTTGTTGCCGTTCCTCTTCGTCACGATTGGGCCGGCGTTAATTCAGGCGTACCACTCCCTCGTTGGCAAGTAGCTACTGGAAGGACTTGAAAATAAACTACGAACGGGAAGGGTACGACTTTAGTCGTGCCGTGTGGGACTAGAGCAGACGCGGACTTTAGCTCCTGAGATACTTTCTCAGCCGTCTCCCGCTAGGTCAGGAGAAATGCATGCCGAGACCGCACGCCCAGGCCTTCAACCAGACGCGCCAGAGCTATCTCGCTACTGAACTCGCCGTGGCTCAGACGCACTGGACCCGCCTGCGTGGTCTGCTCGGAGCCTCCGAAGGTGACTTCCGTAATGGCTGCGGCCTCTGGATTCGACCCTGCCGCGGCGTTCATACTCTAGCTATGAGATTCCCCATCGACGTCGTCTACCTCGACCGCGAGGGTACGGTCGTTCATCTCGAGCAAAATCTCCAGCCCTGGCGGTTCGCTCCCGTCCGCCTGCAAGCTGCGTCAGTCCTGGAACTACCCATTCGCTCAATCGCCGCAACAGAAACCGCTTTGGGCGATAGAATTGAAATAAGAACGGAGGAAGAAGCTCGGCCTTGAAAAGCGTGCGGCTTCAGCCGCCCCGCTAAGGACCAAAGTAAGAATCGGGTTTCGCCCCGAGAGGGCGTTTCACATTTCCCGTGATTGAAACTCTCCAACTCGAAGAAACCACCCACCTCCACGATGCTCCCAAGCTCCTGGTCGAGTGGTCGCCGCGCTGGCAGGAATTCACCACCTCGATCCGTCCCGCGTTCGCGCGCTCCGGCGCGCGCCTCGCCGGAGAAGCTCCGTTTGGAATTTTCCCCTACCGCGGCCTGATTGCGTCCTTCCTGCTGCAAGCCTTTCTTCTTTTTGTCCTGATGGTTCTTCCTCGCGAAATTAATCGTCTCCGCCCCTATGCCGCGCCCCGGCTGCAGCCCGACGAAGTCATCTACTACTCTGCCGACGAATTGCCGCGCACGGAAGATTTAGGCGGAGCCCAGTCGGGCGTCACCGGCCGGGCTGGCGGTCAGGAGGCCCATCACCGCACCCAGACCATTAAGGTCGCGCGCGGCCCTTCGCTCACGCAAAAAGTCGTCGATGCTCCTGATCTCAAACTTCCCTCTTCCACCGGCGCGGTCGCGAACCTGCTCGCCTTCAGGTCAATTCCCGGACCGCCGCCAGCCGAAGGCCTGCACTCTGCTCTGACCGCGCCCAGTCTTCCCACCAGCGTGATTGCGCCTGCACAGTTAGACGTGGCGCGCGATCAATCCCGCGCCGGACTCACCATGAACTCCGTCGTGCCCCCGGCCTCAAATGCTGCGCGAGACCGCTCCCGGACTGCGCCTTCGCTAAATGCGGCGATCATCGCGCCAGCACCCACCGTCCAATCCGAGCACAGTTTGTACGTCCCAAAGCTGGATTCCAGTATCATTGCTCCCGCGCCCAGCGTCTCGCCGGACCACACCCGCGCCGCGCCATCCTTAAGCTCGACAGTAATCGCGCCCTCGTCCACGCGAGTCTCGCGCGACCAGGCACGCTCGGCCCCAGCTCTCAACGGCAGCGTAATCGCGCCGGCTCCTTCTGCGGTAACCCGCGAAGTTTCTCCCTCGCGTGTACAGATGAATAGTGTCGCTGTAGTGCCTCCGCCGGTCTCTGCGCCTGAGCGCGAATCTGCGCGCGTTGCGACACTCAATATGCCTGCGCCCGCGGTGGTCGCGCCTCCGCCCTCAGCCGATTCCTCCCATGACTTGCGTCGGCTCGAAAGCGGCGGCGTCCGTTCCTCCGCGCCGAACGTAATCCCTCCTCCACCCACCCAGGCCGCCAACGGATCCATCGTCAGCAGCATCATCGGGAAATTATTTGGCACCCAGGATGTCGTACCCCCGCCACCTACCGTTTCCTCTTCGAGCGCCGCCGGCACTTCGCGAAACTCTTCCGGCGGCCTTGGCACCTCACTCGCCACCAACGTGATTCCTCCGCCGCCCTCCATTGGCAACTCCAGCACGAGCCGCGGTAGTTCGTCCTCTGGAAGTTCTACAGGCTCATCTCAAGGCTCTTCCGACGTAATTGCCCCCCCGCCTTCAATCGGCACTGGCAGCGGCACTTCCGCAGGGCGATCTCGAGGAACGTCACTCGGCGCATTGAACGTAATTCCCCCTCCCCCATCCATCCCTGCCTCGGGCTCGGGACAAAGCTCCGGCGGCGGCACTCAAAATTCCGGCGGCTCCGGCAATGGTGGCCTTCTCGCCAGCAACATTGTTCCTCCGCCACCCTCAGTCGGCTCGGGCTCGGGACTCTCCGGTACGGGCAGAAGAGGCAACGGCCTGGGTGGTCCCGGCGACATTGGCTCTGCCCTGGCTCCGGCCAGGGGCGCCGGAAGCAACACAGATAATTCCGGCGTTGTCTTATCCACCGCCCCGGGTGCCACTCCCGGCAAGCCCGGCATAGGAGGCAAAGGTTCGCTCGCCATGTCGCCGTCGGGTGGCGACAAACCCGGGCTCGGCGGCTCAGGAGGCGGTTCAGGAATCGGCAATGGAAATGGTCCAGGCAGTGGTTTGACGGGGGAAGGTACGGGCGCGGGAAAATCCGGCGCAGCCCGCGGCTCCGATCCCAACGCGCGCGGTGGAATTTCTCCCACTCCCGGCCCGGGCGGCGCCGGCACTGCTTCCACCGGATCTCCCGCCGCCCCCGGCGTAGATGTTCGCGGGGGCAGCACGAGCACGATCGTCACGCTGCCCAGCTTCGACTCCGGAAACAGCACCGCTCCCAGCGTGCCCGGACGTTCTTCCGTGAAGGCCGCGCAAGGCCCGGCGATCACCATCATCGCCACGTCGCGCTCCGGCGGCGCATTTAATTTCTACGGCAAGCTCCCAGGCGACAATTACACCGTCTACGTCGACACCAACATCGGCATTGTAGTCATGCAATTCGCCGACGCTGATCCTAACGCTCACACCCGCGCCGGAGCTCTTACCGGGCCAGAAGGCCTTCGCACCGATCTTCCCACCGGACTTTCCCACGCCCGCGTGGTCATCAAATGCAAACTCGACGCGTCGGGAAATCTTAGGGATCTACAAGTTCTCGAACCCGGCCCCGCCGCCATGACCGCGAAAATCATGGCTGCCCTTCCCAGCTGGAAATTCCGTCCCGCCACTCGCGGCGGTCAACCCGTCGAAGTCAACGCTCTCCTCGGCTTCAACATCGACACCAACGACCGCTACTGAACTGTCTCTAGAAAATTGTGCATAACGCTTCTGTGGCGACAACCACTCAAGGCTGTCCGGCACAGCGTCGCTCCGCACCAATGCGACTCCAAACTTAGCCGCATACGCAAGGATCTTCACAATTGACAACCGACTTGGTGTTGGGAATAATAAGCCATTTCGCGGTACGTCCTATGCGTGGTTTTCTGGTCCGCGCAGGTTGGCGCGAAGTCGAAGGGGCGTCATGAAAAAGCTCGGGTTGTGGAAAATATTCCGGCTCGTCTCTCTATTTTGTGCCACCACGATGATCGGCTCATCCGCGCAAACCTTCACCACCCTGGCAACTTTCAACGGGACGGACGGCCTAGATCCTGGATACGGTTCGCTCGTTCAGGATAGCGCCGGAAATTTCTATGGGACCACTTTCTCGGGAGGCAACGCCACCACCTATTGCTCCGATGGTCAAGGCTATGGCTGCGGCACGATATTCGAGATCACGTCGACAGGTACGTTGATCACGCTCTATGTCTTTTGCTCGCAAATAAACTGCAACGATGGGATCACCCCTTTCGGAGGATTGGTAAAAGGCGCTAACGGTAACTTCTACGGAACAACGAATGGCGGTGGGACTAATTTCTCGGGGACCATCTTTGAAATCACTCCCGCGGGCGTACTGACGACATTCTATAACTTTTGCTCGCAAAACAACTGCGCTGATGGCGAATTCCCCTATGCGGGCCTCGTGCTCGGTGCCAACGGAAACTTCTACGGCACTACGACGTTCGGCGGCGCCCACGGTGCCGGGACCATTTTCGGAATCACGCCAGCCGGCATACTGACTACGCTTTACAATTTTTGCTCGCAATCAAATTGCTCCGACGGTGAATTTGTCCTAAGCCCACTGCTTCAAGCTGCCAACGGCAAGCTTTACGGGACGACAACGCAGGGCGGAGCCCAAGGCGCTGGCACCGTCTTTGCAATTACCGCCGCAGGGAAACTTACTACCGTCCACAATTTCAACTACAAAGACGGTGCATACCCTTACGGTGGCCTGGTGCAGACCAACAACGGCTCTTTCCTCGGAACGACTGTCTCCGGCGGACTCAGAGACGATGGCACTATCTTCAAAATGACCGCAACGGGCAAGCTGGCTACACTTTACAACTTTTGCGTATCCGCCTACTGCCGTTACGGCGCTGGCCCTCTTGCGGGACTGGTCCGAGGCGCCAACGGAAATTTCTACGGAACTACCAGCTCGGGGGGAGCCAGTGTGCTTGGCACGGTATTTGAAATCACTCCAGCAGGCAAGCTGACTACGCTTTACAGCTTTTGCTCCAAGGGAAGTTGCGCTGATGGCGAGTACCCGACTGCTGGAGTCGTCCAAGCCGCTGACGGAACCCTTTACGGAACCACCGAACAGGGCGGCGATCTTGCTTGCGCTATCGGTGGGTACGGCTGCGGAACAGTCTTCAGCCTATTGCCTTAATCAAAAGCCTACAGCCTCAATCTCGCAAGCATCCCATAAGCCTTCCGAAACCATATCCGCTCCCGCCTCTTCTGATATCCCGGCATCGCGACCCGCTTATCGATAATTTTCTGCGCCCACTGACGCGCCTCGTCCACCCGTCCCTGCGCCTGCAGAAACTGCGCGTAGTTGTAATAAGTCTCCGAGCTCGTCGAAATCCGCGTGGCCTGCTGAAAACATCTCTCGGCTTTCTCCGCCTGCCCCGTCTGTGCATAGGCATGCGCCAGCAACCCTATCCCGCGATGAAAGTCATAACTCGGATCCGCTCCCACCGCCCGCTCAAGATCCGGCACCGACGCCGCAAAATCTCCCAGCTCAACCTCGGCCACTCCCCGCCGGTAAAACGGATCCACCGAGTCCGTCCGTTGCGCAATCGACCGGTCATAACACGCCCGCGCCCGCGCAAAATCTCCATCATCCAGATAAAGCAATCCCAGTTCTTCATAGTTCCCCGCCGAAGGATTATCCCGGATCGCCGCCTCCAGCTCCCGAATCCTCCTCCGCCGCGGAAATGCCTGAAACGACCCGCGCAGCAACCCCGCATCCGGAATCACTTCCGCCACAATGTAAACCGCGGCCCCAATCCATCCTAAGAACAGGATGATGAAAATCCAGTAGGTATCGGGACGGCGGCGGATGAAGTGGACAATCGCGACCGCCTGCAGCAGAAATCCCCACCAATGAGCGAACAGCAAGAGAAGTGCCATGCGAAAGCGCAATATATCACGCTGGCGCGTCGGGCCGAATAAGAGTGATTTCCCAAAGAATCTGGACTACTATGTTTGGGCTCGAAAGCAGCGTCAGGCAGGCGATTGCGGCTGTGATACTTCGGCAAGGATTCCCCCATGAAAAAAGCGAACCATCTTGATCAAAGACTGTCCAAAAGCCTGATCGCTTATGCGGCCATGGCGGGAGCAGGCGTGGCTGGATGCGCGAGTCACGCTGCTGCGGAGGTGGTTTACACGCCGATCGACCGTCCAATTCACAGCAATTATTTTGTCGACCTCAACCATGACGGGATCAACGACTTCCAGATCACAAGTTACGACTATAGCGACGAGGGAGAAGTGCAGGTGTTTCCGATGCAGGGCAACCGAATTGTACCCGCCGCTTCTGCGACCTGCGGACCTCGCTCGTACAGCATGGCCGCCGCTCCGCTTCCTGCGGGCGCGGTGATTGGGCAGGGCAAGCCTTTTCAAGAGCGAGCCAACTGCATGGCTTTCTCTTTGTATGGCGGCAACGGTCCTTGGTTCCATAAGACCGACCGCTATCTTGGCTTTGCCTTCAACATCAATGGCAAAGAACACTTTGGGTGGGCGCGTTTGAGCGTGGGCAGATTTATTTTCAATAACACGGCAACGATCGAAGGCTACGCGTATGAAACGGTCGCGGGCAAACCAATTGTCGCCGGGGATGAAGGAAACTCAAAGGAATCATCCCTAGAATCCGGCACCCTTGGAGCGCTGGCCGCAGGCGCATCGGCCTTGAATTCCTCGAGCAAGGGAGAAAGCAAACCATGACGAAGGAACCGCAAAATCTGGCCCCGCGACTCACCAAGCGCCTTCTCGCGTATGCCAGCGTTGCCGGAGCCGGAGCCGCTCTCGGATCTTCCGGTGCAGAGGCCGAGGTCGTCTACACGCCCGTCCACCAAAACGTCGATCTTAATTTCTATCTCGACCTTAATAATGACGGTGTGCCGGACTTTCGCATTTACAGTTACGAATTCAGCGGCTTTGGCGAACTTGAGGTGTTTCCTTTGGTCGTAGGAAATCGTATTGTCCACCAGAACGGACCTTGCGGCTTCAGAACGGACCACACCCGCGCGGCCGCGCTCGCTGCGGGGCAAAAGATCGGCGCGAACCAGGTTTTTCAGGCCAAAGCCAATTGCATGGTTTACTACGAGTCCGGCTACTCGGGCGCATGGTACGGCGCCAAGGACCGCTTCCTCGGCTTCTCCTTCGTGATCGCAGGCCAAACCCACTTTGGATGGGCTCGCCTTACCTTCCGGAATATCGGTTGTTATCGATGTATTTTGGGCGTCATCGACTACGCCTACGAAACCATCCCGGGCAAACCAATCATCGCCGGCGACAAAGGCCCCGCCACAGAAGCATCTGTCCCGTCGCCCACACTCGGCGCGCTGGCGCTGGGCGCGCCAGCCCTAAACTTGTGGCGAAGGGAAGAGATAGAAACGGCAGAATCGTCGAATGCGAAAGATGAAAAGCGATGACTGCGCAATCACCTGTACCGAAGAAGCTCGCTCAACGTTTATCCAAACGCCTCTTTGCTTATGCAACCGCCGCAGGCGCTGGCATCGCCGGATGTGCATCCAATGCCCAGGCAAAGATCGTTTACACGCCCACCCACAACAACGTCAATCAGGATTTCTACCTCGATCTCAACCACGACGGCATCGGCGAGTTCCACATTCACAGCTACGATCTCAGCGGCGCCGCGTCTCTGAACATAGTCCCACTCGTGAACGGCAATAAGATCGCTGCCGTACACCACCAATGCGGGTTCAAGGGATACCAAAGCACGGCCGCAGCTCCGCTACCGTTGGGAGCCGTGATCGGACCGAACAGTCCCCTTCAGGCAAGCGCCACCTGCATGGTTCACGCGTTCGCGTCGTCGGCGCCTACCGGTCCGTGGCTGGGCAAGCAGGACCGCTATCTCGGCCTCGAGTTTTACATCAACGGCGAAAAACATTTCGGTTGGGCGCGCCTCAGTGTCCAGTCGGCCTTCTGTTATTCTTGCATCGGTCGCATCTTCGGCTACGCCTACGAAACCATCGCTGGCAAGCCGATCATCGCCGGTGACGAAGGCGCTTCCACTGACACTTCCGCGGAGCGCGCGACCCTCGGAGCGCTAGCTCTAGGTAGCCAAGGCCTGAGCCTTTGGCGAAGAGAAGAGGCCAGCTTTAGCGAAGAAGGCGCCGGTGGTTTTGCGACACAGCGCACCCACTACCCAAACTAGGCGGCTGGTTGCGGTTCCTCCTCCGACCTCCGCCACGCCACCACGCCGGGAGCCCCCAGCGCCAACATCCCAAGACTCGCGGGCACAGATCCGGCGGGGAACACGTCAACCGGTGCCGACCCGCGTGCATCGCCAACCGGCCCGTGGGTCACGCCGGTATTGATGCCCATATTCGGCGTAGTCTCATAGGCGTAGCCGGTGATGGTCACCGTCGAGCCCACCGCGACTCTCACCCATCCGTAATGCAGGTTTCCGCTGGTATCCAGGAACTTCACGCCCATAAAAGAGTCGCGAGGTGCCTTAGATCCCCATCGGCAAGCGCTCTGGCCGGTAGCAAAATTTGCGTAGTACCAGAATAAACCCTTGTTTCCTGCCGTAAACTTTGCGGCCGGACCAACCCGTCTTCCGGGTGCCAAGGCCGCCGCACAATAGCTGCTACTGCCAAAGAAGCCCGCTTTGGAACCGTTCTGCCAAACCTCATTTGCGGCCTGCGCCGGCTCCACCTTGAGCCTGGAACTGAAAGGTGGAGGGCAATTCGTGGAGCAAGTCGGTCCATGGTGCCCCGCCCTAAAAAGCCCGCTTCTCCATGACAGGCCGAAATCCATTTGCCCGTCGCGATTGATATCGAACTGAATCAACCCGCCGTTTTTTGGAATCGAGATATTCGCCGGTGTGGCTACCACTTCGGCCTCGGCGGCTTGCGGTGTCACCATTCCAACTCCCGCAGCTGTGGCGGCGATTGCATAGGTTAACAAGCTGGCATCTAACCTGCCGGTGAGCCGCGCTGGCTCACGCTTCTGCCTGACGTCCTTTTTACTTGATTGTCGGGTCATATCTCTTCTTCTTCCATCGGAGGATTTGATTGACGGGGCCCGTGACGAAGGGCGATGGTCAGCTAATTTATGCCCGTTGCGCGAGCCTGTCAATGTGAAGGATTTTGCATGTGACGTCAAACTGCTTGTATAGATAGCTTGCGGGTGCGGGTTCTCCATTCCAGGTTAAATCTCTGGAAGATCCTAGAACGCGTCAATCCCCGTAACGCTCTGCCCAATAATCAGCGAATGCACGTCGTGCGTGCCTTCATAGGTCTTTACCGATTCCAGGTTCATCATGTGGCGCATGATGGGGTAGTCATCGGCGACGCCGTTGGCGCCCAGAATATCGCGGGCGATGCGGGCGCACTCCAGAGCCATCCAGACGTTGTTGCGCTTGGCCATCGAGATGTGTTGGTGTTCCACCTTCCCTGCATCTTTCAGACGTCCGACTTGCAGCACGAGCAGTTGCGCCTTGGTGATCTCGCTGATCATCCAGGTGAGCTTGTCTTGCACAAGCTGGTGAGAGGCGATGGGCTGATCGCGCCACTGCTTACGCAAGATGGCATATTGCAGCGCGCAGTCATAGCAGGACATAGCCGCGCCGATCGCGCCCCAGGCGATGCCGTAGCGGGCTTGATTAAGGCACATCAGCGGCGACTTTAATCCGTCGGTCTTGGGCAGCAGGTTCGTCTCGGGAATATGAACGTCCTGCAACGACAAGCCGGAAGTTACCGAGGCGCGCAGCGACCACTTGCCGTGAACGTCCTGGGCCGAGAACCCGGGGCGATTGGTTTCGACCAGGAAACCGCGAATCTTGTTGTCTTCGTTCTCAACTTTGGCCCAGATGATGGCGACGTCGGCGATGGTGCCGGAGGTGATCCACATCTTCTCGCCGTTGAGAATGTATTCGTTGCCAACCTTGCGCGCGCGTGTGAGCATGCCTCCGGGATTCGAACCGAAGCCGG
>Ga0307479_10000994_pt1 | contig 25620 bp, 25 predicted proteins | sample atmos_gasesECM4C_FD_203743 | JGI IMG/M metagenome (GOLD analysis project Ga0307479, IMG submission 203743) | Hardwood forest soil microbial communities from Morgan-Monroe State Forest, Indiana, United States - atmos_gasesECM4C_515 | ecosystem: Environmental > Terrestrial > Soil > Temperate... | reverse complement strand
GGGGCCCGAGGTTGCGCCCGGATTGACTCCAGACTCGATACAGCCAAAATATGCTCAGATGGTCGCGCCGACGTGGATCACGCCCGGCTGCGTGCAGTTAGTGGAAAATGGAAAACGTTTTCACACGGCCTGGTCCCTGATGGGAACGCCGTCCTTCATGTTGAAATAGTAAGTCCGCATCGCATTACCTTGTCGCCGCTGGCCCAGTTGATCGGGGAGAACCAAATCCTCGCTCATCCGTATCCAGAGTTTTTTGCGTTTGTAGGCACCGACCGAACGGAGCGAGTTGACGCTGGCGCAAAACCAGGTATTTCGTCGTAACGTTCGGTCGGTTCTGATGTCGCGGCAAGCCAACCGACTGCCAGATCGTTCAATTCGCGCCAAATTGGGGCGCTTCTGAAGGTTAGTTTGGCTTGCTGTACGAGTTGTTTCTTGGCATACTTTCAACCTCGTCGGGTTCGGCCCGGTCAATCTCCAGGCGTGCCATACGTAGGATCAAGGTGGCCGTGGTTAGGCCGAGACGCTCAGCCTCAATCGCTGCCGTATCGACCTTTCGAGCAAGGCCCTCACGTTTGCTGAGAAATGCCATTACCGTTCCCTACCAAAGGTGCGAGATGAAAAATCCCACATTTATTGCGGAGCTGCACAAAAAGCTCGGAGCTCCATCGAGCGAAACTATCGAAAGCCTGCGGCTGTTGAAGGCCTTCCTCAAACTCGCGCCCAGGCAGCGCTTCGAAGTCATCGAGATGGTCGAACGTATGTCGACCGACCCCTCTGCCCCCGAGCACCCGTTGTCCTGACCGCGCATCGGCTCAGCTGCCGGCCGCAAGCGTGGCCGGTGGACGCATCGCGATCACATAGATTGCGCCCTCATCCAAAGCCTCGGACTGGTGCAGGGTCCCGGCGGGCAACAGGATCGTATCACCGGCGCCGCAGACCCTTTCGCCACCCTCCCACATGAAATTCAGCCTGCCGTTGACGATAACGAGGATCTCGTCGACCGGATGGGTGTGGAAATGATGCACCTTGCCAGCGGCATCGCGCTGCAATTCGACGCTGCCCTGCGCCGGAAGCAGTTCGAGGATGGCGGGGTCGATCGAAATTTCGGTCTTCGTTCCGGCAGTGATCTTGATCATGCGGCTTGCTCCGTGCCTTCGGATTGTGGGGCTTTGCTCTGGGCGAGCTTGGCATACGGGCAGCCCGCCGTAGCATCGTTCTCGTCGTGCAGGAAGTATTGGTGGTGCTCGCGCCCGTCCTGGGCGCCATAGCGTCCGAGCAGCGGCGATGGGCTCGTCGAGTCATAGGGAATGAGCCGCTTGCGTACCTCGGCAAATGCGGCCGTGGCCGCTTTTTCGGTGCCGAGAATCCTTTCGAACACCCAGCGGGGCTGGAACGTCAGCATGAAGGAGCTGGCGCGACGGCTTTGCCGCATCACATGCGCGGGCGTGCTGCAGACGACGAAGATCGGCTCGCCCGCGAACGAGAATTCCCACATCGGATGATCGATCTGTTCCGGAATCTCCGCCGGCCAGGGGCTCCTGTCGATGCGTGCCAACTGGTCGAGCATGAGCCAGAATTTCCTGTGATAGGCTTCGAGCGTTTGCACCGGTCGCGGCCGGGTAAATACCACGAGCGATGTGTTGGGTCCGTGCGACCTGCACTCGGAAACGAAAATCGCCAGCTGCGCGCCCAGCGCTTCGACATCGAACGGATCAAGAAACAGATAGCGCAGCTGGTCCTGGCGGTAGCCAGCTACGCCGAATACGCAGGGAAAGGGTCTTGCTTCGCTGCTCATCTGCGCTTCGAATTCGGAAAACAGTACGCTCTGCCACGAACTGACCGGATAGCTCGAACCGACTTCGCCTTTTCTCAAATACAAACGCGACATGCCATTCCCTCTGCTCTTAATGCTATTTGCGCAGTAGCAATTTGCTCCTCATCAGCAGCGGCCCGGCGATGCCCGGCAGCGACATTAGCAGCAGAATGCCGATCAACATGCCGTATCCGGCGTCGCTCACCGCGGACAGTTCGTGCTGCGTGCCGTTGCCGGCAAAACGGCTGGCCGCGACCATCGCAAACCCGATGACCGGCTGGGCGGCGCCCGCGAAGATTCCGGCGGCCGTGGTGTTGACGGATGCGCCGACGCCGATCAGGTCCGTGGTGTAGAGCCGCTTTGTGCATTTCAGCACCAAGGGAACGGTGCCCCCTGCAACCAGGCCCAGCACGGCGAACACCGCGGTGACGTAGAGAAAGCCCAGCGCATGCGCGAGCGGTGGCAACAGCATCGCGATCAGGAGCATCCGCAACAGGCAAATGCGAATGAGCGCGGTGTCGAGCGCGGCGGCCACCCGGTCGGCCGCGTGACCGAGAAAGATCGAGCCGACGGCGTTGCCGACCATGAAGGTGAGCAGCGGCGTGCCTGCCGCCGACGGCGAGATGTTGAAGAAATGCGCGACCATCGGGATTCCCCACACGCCCGACAGCGTCGTCACCACGGCGAAATGCGAGGCGAAGCTCATCGCGCACCCCCAGTTCGCAATCTGCGAGAGCGCCCGCCAACTCGCCAGAAGAACGCCGCTCAGCGTCTTGTTGGAGTGTGCCGCCGGATCCGGTTTCAGTACCACCGAAGCGAAGGCGAGGTTCGCGACCCCGATGCAGGCGATGAAGACGAAGCAGGCGCGCCAGCCGAAGCCGCTCACCGCGGCGGCAAGCGGGGTTGTCGCCATCACGCCGCCGACATAGCCCGACACCTGCGAGATTCCCGACATGATGCCGAACCGCTCGTCGGAGAAATTCTGCGCCACCAGCTTCAGCAGCGCGGTGAACACCAGCGCGTCGCCGCAGGCCACGATCAGCCGCGCAACGAACACGTCGAGCAGGTTCGGCGCGAGCGCGAATGCGGCGCTGCCAAGGGATGAGGCCAGCATGCTGAGCAGCACCACGCGCTTGACGCCGTAGCGGTCAACCAAAAGGCCAGCCGGAATCTGCATCAAGGTGTAGCCCCAGAAATAGCTCGAGGCGAGCATCGCAACGCCGCCGGCGTCGGTGCCGAAGTCCTGCATGAAGGAGAGGCTGACGGTCTGCGGCGAGACCCGCTGCAGGAACGCGATGGCGTAGGCGGTGGCCACCGCGGCCCAGGCCAGATAGGCGCGGTCGGCGAATCTGGAGATGGGAGCAACAACCGACTGTTGTCCGGATATCGACATCACACCCTCGCATATCCGACTGAGAACAGGGCGTCCGCCGAATCCGGAATGATCCGCGACATCGCGGCATCGACCAGCGAAGCCGTGCCATGATAGGCCTGCCGGTGATGCCTGATGTGGCCGTAGGCGCCGCGCATGATCATGTCCGGCACTTCCAGCGCTTTTCCGGGATAGAGCGAGGAGCACATCTCCAGGCAGGCAGCCTGCAGGCTCGGGTCCTGCAAGTCCGGGTCCTGGCTGTCGCCGAGCAGCGATGGGGTGACCCTGTCGCAGATCTTGGCGTTCGCCGCCCACACGATCGGATTGCGCGTCCGCCATCCATAGAGGACGCCGTCTTTGCCATTCTCGGCGGCGCCCGAACATTTCAGCACTTGCGATGTGAAGAAACTATACAGGCCGCGACCTTGATGGGAGGGCAGCACTTCGGTGCCGCTGCGATAGATCGCGAGACGGCCTGCGATCCGCAGCACGCGATACACTGAAAACGCGACCAGGCCCGACCCGTCGCAGACGAGGATCAGGCTATACTTGCTCTCGAACGGGGAGGAGGTCGCGGTCCAGTGCGGCTCGGTCGCCCTCCAGTTGACGGCGATGATATTGTTCATCGCATCCATCAGGGGCAGACGGTCGCAATCGCCGATGCGGGATGCGTTTGGAAAGCTGTAGACGGCGTAGTCGGCCCACGGCGACCGGATGGTTTGGTCTTGGCTGCCCGGATCTCGCAACATGGCGGCGCTCCAGCTTTCCAAGGCCGAGCTATACAGGCGGGCGGGGAATTGCTTAAAGGACAATATGCCCTCGAATTCTGCCAAATCCCGCCGGTCCGACCTGCGCGAAAAACCCCCGGCAAGGCGGATCGCGATCGTCGCCTTTCCCGGCGTCACCCTGCTCGACATCTCGGGCCCAGCCCAAGTCTTCGCTGAATTGCAGGAGCTCGAATTGTCGGCGCCAGGCTATGCGCTGTCGTATCTTTCGACCTCGGGCGGCCTGGTGCCGACCGATGTCGGCATCCTGATCGACACCTTGCCGATATCCAGCATCCGGCCGGACCAGATCGATACGCTTGTCATTCCCGGTGGCCCCGGCATTTGGGCATTGCGGCAAGACGCAGCGCTGATGCAATGGCTCTCGCGGGCGCTGGTAAAGGCGCGGCGCCTCGCCTCGGTGTGTCTGGGGGCTTTCGTGTTGGCCTGGACCGGAGCACTGGATGGCAAGCGCGCCGCGACCCATTGGCGGTACTGCCCGAGATTGCAGGACAGTTTCCCCAAAATCCGGGTCGAGCCGAATGCGATCTTCGTTCAGGACGGGCGGGTTTGGTCGTCTGCCGGTGTCAGCGCCGGCATCGATTTGGCGCTGGCGATGATCGAGGAGGATTTCGGCCATACCATCGCGCTCGACATCGCGCGGCGCCTGGTGGTGTTTCTGAAACGCCCCGGGGGCCAAAGCCAGTTCTCAACCGTGCTCGCGGCGCAGGCTTCCGACGCCGAGGGACGCTTTAGCGCGCTGCACGCCTGGATCATCGAAAATATCGCAAGCGATCTTAGGGTCGAAACGCTGGCCGAGCGGGCCGGAATGAGTCCGCGAACGTTCGCGCGGACCTATGTCAACCGCACCGGCATGACGCCGGCAAATGGCGTGGAGGCGTTAAGGGTGGAGACGGCGCGGCTGTTGCTGGAGAGCCGACAGATCGGCGGCGTGGTGGAGGTCGCGAAACGGGCGGGCTTCGGCGACGACGAACGCATGCGGCGCGCCTTCATGCGGCACCTCGGCGTGTCGCCGTCCGAATACAGAAGACGATTTTCGGGTTGATCGAAGCTGACCCGTCGCAACTGGGGCCGCGCGGTCGCGATCAGCCGCCGGTTCGACACCGGCATGCGATCGAGGGTTTTCCTGCGCCGCCGGGACCGTCAGAAGACGCGACGCCACAAATGTGGTAACTCACCACCCGGAAACGGAGGAAACCGACCATGATTGAACCGAAATTGGAAGTGCCGGCCGAATTGCGCGATTTGGCCGAAAAGACCATCGATCAGGCGGAAAGGGCATTCGGGATGTTTTTCGATGCCGCCAGCAAGTCCATGGCTTCGCTTCCGGGAGCGGGAACGGACATCTCCAAGCAGGCCCTGTCCTTTACCGAACAGAACGTGAAGGCCGCGTTCGAACATGCGCGAAAGCTGGTGCACGCGACCGATCTTCAGGAGGCGATGCGGATCCAGTCCGAGTTCTTGCGCAGTCAGTTCACCAATGCCGGCGAGCATATGAGGCAGATTACCGGCGAGGTCATGTCCGCCGCCAAAGATGCCACGAAGGGAAAATTCTGATCTGCGCCGGGTTCCCCCGGGCCTGAGCACATCTGCGCTGCTCTCAAAATGGGCTTGCGCGGGGTGGCAGCGTGGATTTCAATCTGAGTGCAGGTCCATGACGGGCCACCGGGTGCACTCGCTCGCCGTCCGTCATCCTTTCTGCTGATCCCTGCCGGCCGATAGGCCGGTGGGGATTTTCATATGGCAGCGGCTCTTACTTGCGCAGCGAGCCGATATAGGCGGCGATGTCCGCCGCCTCGGACCGGGTCAGCTGAAAATTCGGCATCGGCATCTTCGGATGCGGGTCGAGCAGAAAGAACGCCACCTTTTCCGGCGTGAAATCCGACTTGTGCGCAATGGCTGCGAACGAAGGAACGTCGGCGTCTGCCTGTTTCTGGTCGCCTTCCACGAGATGACAGGACGAACACCAGCGTTTGGCCAGATCGCCGCCGTGCTTGGCATCGGGCTTGGCATCCGTCGCCATGGCCGACGATCCGACGAGGAAGGCCGCCGTCGTCGCCAGAACCTGAACGCATCTTGAACTCGCTCGCATCCACGCTTCCTTTTGAACACGCGTGATCCGCGCTTACTATCCGCAACAAGACCCCGGAAAATTCGCAAGGTCGATCCGTGCGGCGATCGATTTCAGAAACTTCAGGACGGGCCGATAAAAGTAGCGAAAGAAGACGGATTGAGATGGCGCGGCAATGATCTCGAGAGTTTTCGCGTTGCGCTGCAATTTGCTTCTCCTTGTCGCCCGGCGTCTTGACGGTCGTCTTGTTGACGAGCTCATCATGACGTGCGCGCGGCTCGGATGCTTTGATCTGTCTCAAGGGCGCGTCACGCGGAAGCGGTCGCGATCGAAAACGAGCGAGGGCCTCAGTAATCGCCGGGGTTGGCGATCATCGGCTGGGTGGTATCCGCCGGCGCCAGATCGCTGGCGGCGCTGTCACTCAGGAACTTGTCGAGCGTCGCCTGGATTCTCTCTTTGACGGAATCCGGGCCGCGGTCGCTCAATTCGGTATGCAGGGCGCCGGTATTGACGATATCGATGCCGTCGGCATGGACCTCTTTCGGCGTCGGCAGGACGCCGGGATCGGTTTTGAAGTTCGGATCCTTCGAGCGGAAGGAAAGGATCTTCAATCTGTTGCTGAGCACGAACGGCACCCGCAGATTGTCGAGGGTAATGACCTTCGATACGAGTTCCGGGTGCTGCTTGGCGACATACATCGAAACGTCGCCGCCGTTCGAATGTCCAATCAGCGTCAGGTGATCGTAATCGGCGTTCGGTTGCCGTTTCTGCAGCTCGCCGAGCACGAACAGGATGTTCGCCTCGCAGCGCATGTAAACCTCGCGCCGGCCGACATAGGGCAGACCAACCTTGGTCATCAGCGGTGGGTCGGACGGAAGGTCCTGCTGGATGCTGGCGACCAGATAACCGCGCGCTGCAAGAACATTGGCGAGAAAGGAATACTCGGTGTTCTTGACGGTATTGCCGTTGCTGATGATGGCGATCGGAAGCTTCCAGAAACCGTTGTCCGCCTTGGTCTCATAGTCGCGGCGTACGGCCAGGTCGACCGAAATCGGCCGCTGCCGCGAGGCGTCGAACAGGTTCAGCGTCTCATGCCGGATCGCCCATTTGCTGACCGCAAGATATTCACTGCCGGCGAGCACGCAGAGACAGGCCAATATTGCAAGTGCCCTTCGCATGGTTTCCCAACCCAAATCACTTTAGTTCAAGAGATGGTGTTGGAACGCCGGTCGGGCGACACGGGATTGCGGCCACCGAAATTAAATTTTGGCAATCCGGTTGAAATTATCCGTAGTGCCGGCCGCAGCCGGTCAGTTGCTCTGGCCGGACGACAACCGTGTGGCCGCCCGCAGGGCTGCGTCGATTTTCGATTTGACGCGCCGGGCAGCCAGCGCCTCCAGCCTTGTCTGCGTCTTGCCGGTCTTGACCTGGTCGCCGATCCGGTACCGCCATTCCCAGACGTCCGGTTCGGCGGTTGCAACAACAGTATATTCTACGCCTTTGTAGATCACCGCAGTTCCTCCGTTCGCGCACGCGGGAGGACAACTTTTAGTGGGTCGAATCAATCCGGACATCTACGGGGGCCGGTGGATTCCCCCAGTTCGTTGCAGATTTGCGCGGGAAGTTCCAAGAAGCGGTGATAAGGCCATTGATCTGAATCAAGTCGAGGGCGACGGATTCACGTGGCCTAGAGGCAGCGTCCCTGTCCTCTTGCGGGACAAAGCTTCAAGGCGTTGGACAGTGAGAACAACACACGTGCGCTCCGCGCTTCATTGTCGGGAGCGCGGTAGCTGAGCGGAAAAGCCACGCCGATGTCGGCCAGCAAGTCGTCCCACAGAAAGAGACGCACCCCGCCTCCGGCGGAGGTGAGCGAAATGCCGTCGGACGGGCGGTAGCCGTCGTTCCAGGCCGCGCCGGCGTCGACGAAACTATAGAGCTGATAGCCGGATAGATAACGATAATTCAGCTTGTAGTCGTAACGCAGTTCGAAAGAACCGGCGATGCCGTTGTCACCGCTGGTCTCCGCGCTGCCGTAGCCGCGCCCGAACGACGCGCCGCCGAGATAGAACTGTTGCGAGGTATACAATGGACCGGAGGCAATTTGGCTGGCTGCCGCCAGCTTCACCGACCAGGCGTCGGACAGCGCTTGATAACGCGTGAACCAGAAATCAAGCACCGAGAAGTCTGGCGATGCGCCGTTGTGCGATATCAGATCGTCGCCGAAATGCGAAGCGCCGAAGATATCGAGGCCTTGGCGATAGGCCAGCGTGAAGTAGTTGTTGCCGCCGAAGCCGTCCAGCCATCTATAGTCGGAAGTCAGGCTGATCGTGCGGATGTGGTCGTTGTAGACGGGGCCGAAAACGTCGCTCTCGGAGACGTGGCTGAATCCTGCGGCGAGCGTAAGTGTCAACGAAGAGCGCTGCGACTGCACCGGGACGATGCTGCCGTGGAGCTCCAATGCCTCGGTCACGGTGTTGTCGTTGACGAGGCGCCTGTCGTCGCCCGGATGGACCTCGCTGTAGAGGGCCGACCCCCCGATCCGCATTCCATCCGTGCCGACCGGCGCGTCGTAAGAGAGTCGGCCGAATCCCAGCTCGCGCGGATCGTTCGGCGTGGTCGCTAGATTGAGCGCAAGCGTGTCACCCGGCAGCAGATATGAATTGAACGCAGCGGTCGCGTAACTCTGCCAGGGACCGACCGACGACGAGCCCAAATTGTCGAGCCCGAACGACGTGTAGATGTGCCAGGTTCGAAGCTGGACGACGAGGCGGAAGCGGCCGGTCGGGCCGCCGATCTCTTCGATGCCGGAATCGGCGATACGCACGCCCGGCGAGCCGTTGATCAGCAGCAATTGTCGTTCCAGCGTCGCCAGCCGTGAAGGATGTTCGGCAAGCACCGGATCGAGGAATGGCCTGACGCCGAATTGTTCGGCGCCGTCCCCTTTCAGTGCAATCTCCGTGATGCTGCCCTCGATCACCTCGATGCGAACCCGCCCGTCGTCGATGTCCTGCGGCGGAACGATTGCGCGACTGAGGTGAAAGCCGGCCGCTCGATAGAGATCGCTGATACCGTCTGCGATGGCCGCGAGGTCGACCTGCGAGACTTTCTTTCCGAGGTAGGGTTGATAGGCCGTTACCAGCCGATCGTGGGGTATCGCCCGCGCCCCGGTAAGCGAAACGCTCCGAAGTACGAAGAGCGGTTTGCCGTCACCTGTCGCCGCCGGCCTTGCAAATTGCGGCATTCCCAACTCGGGCCGGACCGCCGGCTGCGCCGGTCCGGATTGCAAGTCGTTGAAATGCTTTTCAGTCTGCCTCGGATCGAAGCTCGGCTGGTTGGCCTGCTGAGCGATTGCTGGAGAAAGCGCCGACAACGTCAGCGCCAGCCAAGCCAGCGCGATCGAGACCATGTTGGCGGTAACAGGATGTAGCCTTCCTGGGGGCCGCGACCGCACGTCTCCGTAGTTCCCCGGAGGAACCCTTGTGAATGTCGAGAGACTTGTTACCCGCATGATTTTTCATAGTTTTTTATGGTCAATGAACGGTTAAGGGGGCGGCTGAAAGCACCGTGTTCCACTCATTCTATCTTGAAACATTTTCGCTACGCCTGAGGGCTGGCTGTACTCAGACTGAGGTGTGTGATGCTTGGGGCATGCGGGTTGCGGCGCATTTTGACGGTCGCGCTGCTTATCGGATCGAGTTCGGGTGCACTGGCGGCCGACAATGGCGGCTGGTCAGTGAGCAAGTCGTCGGGCGAGGTATGGATCGCTACCGCCGGCGCTGATCAGGTTTCACTCCACCAGCAAGAGGTCCTGAATCCGGGCGACACGATCCGAACCGGGCGCAACGGACGCGTGCTTCTCATCCGCGGCGAGGAGACCATCCTGATCGCGCCGAACTCCGTGGTCGGTCTACCCGCCGAGAAGACGGACGGACTGCAAACGACCATTTTGCAGCAGGCAGGCTCGATCCTGCTCGATGTGGAAAAGCGCAACGTCAAGCATTTCGAGGTCGAAACTCCCTACCTCGCCGCCGTGGTCAAGGGAACGCAGTTTCGCGTCACCGTGAATCCTGCCAGCACCAGCGTCGAGGTGAACAGAGGACAGGTCGAAGTCTCCGACTTCAAGTCGGGCCAGATTGCCCAAGTGCTGCCGGGCCAGGCCGCTACCGCCTCCGCCCATGGGAAAGCCGGCCTCACCTTAAGCGGGTCGGGCGCATTCATTCCGATCGAGCAGGGCAAGCCTCGCGCCTCGTCGATTGATCGCGTGCTCGTTCCCCGGGATGGGCTCCATGCCCCACACAATGCTGCGAACGGCAAGTTTATCCACGCGCTTGGAACCGTCGGCACCACTCCCGGAAGGCCTGCCGCAGCACCGCTTCGAGATCGACAGGCGACAGGCAACTTGCCGAAGCGGAACGTCATACGGATCTCGGCCTCACTTGGTGAAGTCACGCTGAACGTTCACAAGGCCACGCACGGTCTCGCCCATGGCAGCGTGGCGCCGGGCTCACCGAGAAACTCGTCCAGCAAGGACACGGTGTGGAGCGACGGCAAAGCGAGTGTGAATGCGGCGAGCACTGCCGGTCAGGGCAACTCCACCTCGAGCGGCAACGCCGCCACTGCGGCCACCACCGTAACCACTAGCGGCGCGGCGACGTCGGTGGCGACCGCCTCGACCATTGCTGCCGTCACGGTGTCAGCCAACAATTCCGGCAGTGGAAATTCCAGTGGCGCGACCGGAAACGGCAAAGGAAACAGCGGCAACGGCAATGGCAACGGGAACGGCAACAACGGCAACGGGAATGGCAACAACGGGAACGGCAATAACGGGAACGGCAATGGCAACGGCAAAACCAAATAGCCGTCGAGGTTGGTAGCTATCAAAGAGGGGCGCGCACTTGGCTGGTTGAGAAGCGCGCAGGGGGACAAGGTGAAACATTTTCGGCCGCATATTCTTGTGGTGATCGCGCTGGCGATCGTTCTGTTGTCCGGCTGGCATGGCGCTTTCCGCAATGCATTGACCGATCTGAGGTTCGCCTGGGAACAGCGTCAGGCCACCGGCGAAATCGTCGTGATTGCGATCGATGCTCGGTCTATCGAGAGGATTGGAATCTGGCCTTGGCCGCGCCGGCTGCATGCTGAGCTGTTGCGGCAGCTTCAGAGGGGGCGCGTAAGCGACGTCGTATTCGACGTGGACTTTAGCGCGGCATCGGATCCGGCGTCGGACAAGGAGTTTGTCGAGTCACTTCGGGACGCCGGCGGGTCGGTGGTCTTGCCGTCGTTCCAGCAACCGGGCACCGGCGACAACGACGCGACAGTTCACGTTAATCGCCCGCTGCAGCAGTTCGGCGATCATTCGTGGTCGGCGGTCGTGAATGTCGCAGTCGAGCCGGATGGACTGGTCCGGCGCTACCCGTTCGGCGAAAAACTCGGCGGGGAGTATTTTCCATCCATGGGCGCGGTATTGGCCGGCCGATATAGCGAAAAGGATGCTTCCTTCCTGATCGATTTCGGCATCAGTACCGCCTCCGTTCCGACGCTCTCCTACGTCGATGTGCTGAGTGGCGACCCCGCCACGCTGGCCCGACTCAAGGACAAGAAGGTGATCATTGGCGGCACCGCTCTTGAGCTCGGTGACCGCTTCGGCATTCCGAACGGCAGAATTGTTTCCGGCCCGTTGCTGCAGGCGCTTGCAGCGGAATCAATCCTGCAGAACCGCACGCTGCATGCCACTTCCGATCTGGTCACGCTGGCCGGATTGTTCGTCATTTCGCTGATCGTGATGGTGTGCTGGCGCCGTCTCGCGGCCGGCATGAGGGCGGTCCTCCTCGGAGGAACGGCGATCGCGGTTGAAATGCTCGCGATCCTGCTGCAGGTGAAGTTGCCATTCGTTCTCGATACATCGTTGTTGCACATTGCGATCGTGGTGTACCTCGCCGCCATTGCGCTCGACGAAATAGACTTCCGGGGATTGCTCGGTCGCATCGCGGAAAACCGATTTCAGCGTATCGCGATGTCGCTTGGCGATGGGTTGGTATGTTTCGATCAGAATCATTTGATCACGGTCTGGAATCCCGGCGCGGCTGCAATCTTTGGCTACGACCCGGCTGAGATGATCGGTAAGCCGTTCGACTTGCTCTGTGCCGGCAAGGGTGGCGACGCGGCGCGTCCGTTGTCGGTCCGCGATGCCGTTCGCCCCGCCTCGCTGCTGCCCGGTGGTTCGATGATGGAATTCGACGGGCGTCGGAAGAGCGGCGAGGTGTTCCCGATCGAGGCGTGCTTCTCCGGCTGGCAGGGCACCGACGGCTTTCAATATGGCGCGGTCCTGCGCGACATATCCGTGCGAAAGCGAGAAGCCGAGCGCATCAGGCATCTGGCCGAATACGATTCGCTGACCGGGCTTGCCAACCGCAACACCCTTCACACCCGGTTGGCTGAGATGATCACGGCTGCGGAAAGCCAGGCGGGCGAGGTCGCGTTGCTGGTAATAGGCCTCGACGGCTTTCAGCAAATCAATCACATGCTCGGCCATGCCTATGGCGATCTCGTGCTGTGCGCCGTTTCTGACCGGTTGACCGCGGAGATCGGAAGCGCGGGTGTCGCCGCGCGTCTCAGTGGCGACGAGTTTGCCGTAGCCATCCCTTGTGCCGCGCTCGCCGAGACGGTCGCGGAGTTTTCCGAGCGCATCGCGCTTGCCTTCGACAGTCCGTTGCACGCAGGAACGCGGCAGCGTCGTGTCAGGGTCAGGGTCGGAGTTGCCCTCTATCCGGAGGGCGGCCGGACGGCAGACGAACTGCTGAGCAACAGCCATCTCGCCCTCTGCCGCGCCAAGGCCGTGCGGCACGGTAGTCATGTCATGTTCGACAGCTCCATCAGAACGGAATTGGAGGCGCGGCTGACGCTTGAAGCGGAGCTTGCGCTTGCGGTCGAGCGGCGGGAGTTCGAGCTGTTCTATCAGCCGCAGGTGCGTCTGACGGATGGCAGCTTGATCGGGTCGGAAGCCCTCATCCGCTGGCGCCACCCCGAGCGGGGCCTGGTCCCGCCCGGGGAGTTCATGCCGGTCGTCAACGCGTCCTCGATCTCGGAACCTATTGCGGCATGGGTGCTGGAAACGGCTTGCCGACAAGCCAGAACCTGGGAGTTGGCCGGACATGGCGTTCGCATCGGCATCAATCTCTCGCCGTCGCAACTGCAGTCGGGCGACCTCGCCGATTCGGTTGCCGGGACGCTCGCCGCGACCGGTCTCACTCCGTCGCTTCTCGAGCTGGAAGTAACCGAAGATATTCTGCTGCTGGATGAACAGAGGGTGCTCGATACCTTCCAGCGGCTTCAGCAACTCGGTGTCCGTATCGTGTTCGATGACTTCGGCACCGGCTATGCCAGTCTCAGTTATTTGAAGAAGTTTCCCCTCGATGGACTGAAGATCGACAGGTCGTTCGTGCTCGACCTGCTTGCCGATTCCGACGATGCGGCGATCGTCGGTTCGACCGTTGGCCTGAGCAGGCAACTGGGCTTGTCGGTGGTCGCAGAAGGGATCGAGAATCGGGCCACCGCCGATCTACTTATCAGCATGGGATGCGAGGAAGGCCAGGGCTATTTCTTTGGCCGGCCGATGCCGGTTCAAGCATTCGAAGATCAGTTCATGGCGGTGCGGGCCGCCAAATCCGGCCAGGCAGCCTAGAGGCCTTCGACGCTCTCGACCTGTTTGGCTATCCGCGCGCACGCTCGTTTTTAAACAGCGGTAGAAATGCTGGGCTGACGACTTGGTTCCACCACAGGACGCGGAAAGCGCCGTATCTTCTGTGGACAGGAAACGGTCGGAGAGAATCTCTGTTACCGTGGGCCGCCAGGGGCCGCTAAGAGGATTTACCGTGGTCAATGCCGTCACATCAGAACAGCCGCGACACATCGCCGTGCTTGGTGCGCCTATCGACATCGGGGCGTCGCAGCGCGGGACCCTGATGGGGCCGGCGGCGCTTCGCACGGCGGGTCTGTTGACCCTGCTTGAAACCTTGGACTTCGAGGTGACCGATCACGGCGATCTCTCCATTGCCGGCATGGCGGACCTGACCGACATACCGCCCGACAATGCCAGGCATTACCGTGAAATCCAGCGCTGGACCCGGACGCTGAGCAGTCATGGCTACGAACTGGCACGTTCCGGCGCGATTCCGATCTTTCTCGGCGGCGATCACTCGCTGTCGATGGGGTCGGTCAATGCGATGGCGCGGCACTACCGGGAAGCCGGCCGCGAGCTCTTCGTTCTGTGGCTGGACGCGCATGCGGACTACAACACGCCCGCAACGACCCTGACCGCCAACATGCACGGAATGGCGGCGTCATTCCTGTGCGGCGAAGGCGGGCTCGACGGCTTGTTGGGCCAAGAGCCGCGCGCCTCGCTCGATCCCGAGCGGCTGGAACTGTTCGGCACGCGCTCGATCGACAAATTGGAAAAAGACCTGCTGCGCGAGCGCCGCATCAGCGTCGCCGATATGCGGCAGATCGATGAATTCGGCGTGGGCGTGCTGATCCGCCGTGTCATTGACAAGGTGCGCTCCCGCAACGGCGTTTTGCACGTCAGTTTCGACGTCGACTTTCTCGATCCCGAGGTCGCGCCCGGCGTTGGCACCACCGTGCCCGGCGGGGCGACCTATCGCGAAGCGCATCTGGTGATGGAGTTGCTGCACGATTCCGGATTGGTCCGGTCGGTCGATATCGTCGAGCTCAACCCGTTCCTCGATGAGCGGGGCCGGACCGCGCGCACGGCGGTGGAACTGATCGGCAGCCTGTTCGGCCAGCAGATCACCGACCGGCCGACGCCGAGCAACGCGATTGCGCCGCCCGATTGATGCGATCATGCTGGCCGGTTCGGCGCTGGCTTTATGCCGTGATCGGCGAAATAGCGCTCGATCGCGCTGGCAGCGCCTCTGTCGTCGGCAAGCGCCACGTAGGTGTCGGGCCTGAGCAGATAGAGGGCGTCGCGGGCTAGGCCCGCGGCCCCGTGTTCGGACCGCCAGGCAAAGACGCACAGCAGCAGGTTCTGTCTCGCACAGAATGCGGAAAGCTCGGCATCGGCGGAGCCATAGACATGGACCTGCCAATCCATGCTTGCGAGTGGCGCAAAATTATCGGTGCCGTCGGCCGCGACCCAGGGCAGGCGATCTCCGGCATGCACATGCCCCGCCGTGCCTCGGCTGAGCGGGCTCTGGCGGTAGTTCAGCATGATTTGCGAGACCGTGCGGAACAGAAACTCGCGCACCGCTTCAAAACTGACGGCAAGCGGGAACACCACCGGCGCCACGCGGGTGCGCAGGATGTCGGCGATGCGGCCTTCGGCGCTGGCAAAGCTGAACACGCGATCGGTCGTTGCCACCAGCCGGCGGGCAAAGCCAATTCGTTCGGCTTCATAGCTATTGAGCAGCGCATCGGGTGCGCGCCGGGCAACGACCGCGGCCAGTTTCCAGGCGAGATTGATGGCGTCGCCGATACCGGTATTCATTCCCTGGCCGCCGGCTGGGCTGTGGATGTGCGCGGCGTCGCCGACCAGGAAGGCACGGCCCTGGCGAAAATGCTGCGTCACCCGGTGATGCACATGGTAGGTCGAAAACCAGTTGACGTTTCCGACCTCGACCTTGAGATGGTTGATGGCCCGGTCGCTGATGTCCTCAAACGTCAGCGCGTCGGGACGGTCCGCACGCGCATCGCGCACCGTACCGATCAGGCGAGCGCGTCCCGTTCCGGCCAGCGGGAAGACCCCGAGAAAGTCCGCCTCGTCGAGATCGATATGCAGCTCGCCGTTGATCGCGGGACCCGCCGCATCGACATCGGCGACGTAGAAGATTTGGCGATACGTGCCGCCGGGAAAGCCGGTGCCCATGATCTCGCGCACGATCGAGCGCGCGCCATCGCAGCCGGCGATGTAGGACGCCTCGCAATCCTGCTCTGCGCCATCGCCTCCACGAAGCTGCGCGATGACTCCATTTCCCTGCTCGCTAAAGCGGATCAGTTCGGTGCGCCGCTCGACCGCGACGCCAAGCGATTCCAGCCGTTCGATCAGGAGCCGCTCGTGCTGGTCCTGTGGGAAAATGTGCAGGAAAGGGTAGGGTGTCAGCCCGGCGCCGACATTTTCGAACGCAAGCCGCGCCGCCCGCTCGCCCTTGACCCACAGGTTGACGGCGGGGACCTGATGGCCCTTGGCGATCACGGTGTCCGTAAGGTCGAGCTGCCGGTAGAGCTCGAGCGTGCGGGCCTGGACAGCGAGCGCACGCGACGTCGTTCCAGGCTCAGCGGTCTTGTCGATAATGCGCACCTTGACGCCCAGTTTGGTCAGCCAAAGTGCAAGCACCAGCCCCGTGGGGCCGGCGCCAACGATCAGAACATCGGTCTGCGCCATTTGATCCTCCAAGAGCTGCCTTTGACACGCGGGCAATGCGGAAACCACTGCTTCGATCCGCGCTGCAAGATACTAATCCGGCATGCCGCTTGCATCATCCTAACTGAGTTTCTTTTCGGGATACGACGCGTACAGGGGGCCTCAATGACCATCACGGCAACGGCGCCGGTCGCAGGCATCGAACGCACTAAGATCAATGCGATCGTGTTTGCAAGCTGCCTCGGGACCATCATTGAGTGGTACGATTTCCTGATTTACGCGACCGCCGCCGCGCTTGTTTTCAACAAGGCGTTTTTTCCGACCTTCGATCCGCTCGCGGGCACGCTGGCGGCGCTCGGCAGTTATGCTGTCGGCTTTCTCGCGCGTCCCCTGGGAGGCGCGCTGTTCGGCCATTTCGGCGACCGGCTTGGCCGCAAATCGATGCTGGTTCTGACCCTCTTCATCATGGGGCTCAGCACTTTCTGCATCGGCTTGTTGCCCACCTATGCCTCGATCGGCGTGCTGGCGCCAATCCTCCTGATCCTGCTCCGCATCATCCAGGGCATCGGTCTCGGCGGCGAATGGGGCGGCGCCTCGCTGATGGTGCTCGAGCACGCACCTGGCGACCGGCGCGGCTTTTACACGAGCTTCGTGCAGATCGGATTTCCGATCGGGCTGGTCCTGGCGAGCCTCGTATTCGCCCTGGTCTCCAAATTGCCCGATGCCGACTTCGCCGCCTATGGCTGGCGGATTCCGTTTCTGGTCAGCATTGCGCTGCTTGCGCTCGGAACCTTCGTGCGCTCTCGCGTACCGGAGACGCCGGTATTCGAAGCGCTCAAGGGGCCCGGCGCCCTTTCAGACAATCCGGTCGGCGATGCCGTGACCGGGAACACCAAGGCGTTTCTGATCGCTGTCGGGCTAAAACTTTCCGAGGTGTCCTGGGTCTATATGCTCACGGTGTTCGTGGTGGTTTACGCGACGACCAAGCTCGGCATGCCCAAGCAGTTGATGCTCGATGCCGTCATGTATGCCGCGCTGCTCGAACTGGTGAGCCTGCCCCTGTTTGGCTGGCTGGCCGATAGGGTTGGACGGCGGCCGCTCTACATCCTGGGCGCCTTGTTCACGATCGTGTTTGCGTTCCCGCTGTTCTGGATGCTCGAAAGCAAGAGCACAGCCCTGATCTTCAGCGCCATCATGATCGCGATGAACTTCGGTCATGGCATGATGTTTGGGCCGGAATCCTGCTACTTCCCCGAGCTGTTCGGCCCTCGCGTCCGCTACAGCGGCGCTTCTTTTGGATTTCAGCTTTCGGCGGCGATCGGCGGCGGTTTTGCGCCGATCATCGCCACCGCGTTGGTTGGTTATTTCGGGGGCACTGCAGGCGTTTCCGTCATGATGATCGCACTCGCGCTGATCACGCTTGCCGCAGCGCTTGCGGCGCGCGAGACTAAGGGATGTTCATTGACCGAGTAGGGAGGAGCAAGCGCGATGCGCTTCGGTATCTTCATCTATGACGGTGTCGAGCCGATCGATCTTGCGACATTCGGCGTGCTGTCGATGGCGCGCCGCATCGCGCCGGAAATCGAGATCTGCACCATAGCTCCCCAAGCCGGACCCGTTGCGCTTGCCAACGGGCTCAAGGTGATCGCCGATTTCGGCATCGACGATGCACCTTCATGCGACCTCGTCATCGTCACCGGCGGACCGGGCTGGGTCAAGCAGGCCGAGGCGCGCGGGACGATCGACTATATCCGCCGCGTTCGCGCAAGAGGACGCATCGCATCCGTGTGCACGGGAGCGATGATCCTGGCCGCCAGCGGCATCCTCGACGGCGGGCCCGCGACCACCAAGCGCGAAGTGGTGCCGCCGGAAACCTCGCCGCTCGAGGTCATGCGCGCCAACTATCCTGACATCGACGTGCGGGCGGCGATGCTGGTGGATCGCGGAGCGGGGCTCGTGACCGGCGGCGGAGTCTCGCTCTGCATCGACACTACACTGCATCTGCTCGCCGACATGCTCGGCCAGCACGTCGCCGACGAGACGGCCCGCATCATGGAGTATACGCGTGCATGGCGGGCCAATCGCGAGGGGCTTGCTCCGGTGCTGGTGCCCGCTTTGAGAGTACCAAATTGACAAGGCCGCCTGGCGGGGCGGCCTCTTTTTTACGTGTTACCTTTCCCACCACCACCAATCGGCGTGCGCTCTGCGCCAGTCCGCGTGACGCTGCTCGTTCCTGCCGATCAGGATGCCAAAGCGAATACAAGCTTTGCGGTCGCCTTTCTCGCATAGCTGATGGTAGCCGACCATCTCGGCTTCGATGGCGTCCTGGGCGTGCGCGGGTGTTGCGACCATCGCGGCCGTGCCGGAAAGTGCGACAACGATCGCCATGGCTGCCATCACTGGCTTCACGGTCATTTTATCTCCTCTTTGAATGTTCGGAATGCAGCCCCGGAAGGTAGGCTATGTGCGGAATTCTGAATGCAATCTGAACCCGTTTGCGGCGGGAAATGTCCACTTCTGCCGCTCGCGGAATATGCTAGCATCCGTCGTTCAAAGCGCCGTCCATTTAGAAGGTCGCGCAACAACGGGAAACGCCATGCGCGATCGAAAATGGTCCAGGCGCGATGTATTGAAGACTTCGACAGCGCTCGGGGCTGCCGCGCTGTTCGCCGAGCCGGCAAAAGCGTCACCGCCGCCGCCGACCAGCGTGACGCCGGAATTGATCGAAGCCGCCCGCAAGGAAGGCAAGGTCTCCTACTATTCCGCGCTGGAGCTGAATGTCGCCGAACGGCTCGGCAAGGCGTTTGAAGCGAAATATCCCGGCATTGCCGTGCGCGTCGAACGTTCGGGTGCGGAGCGGATCTACCAACGTATCGCGCAGGAGCAGGGCAGCGGCATCAACGCGGTCGATGTCGCCAACTCCACCGACCCCGCGCATTATCTCGACTGGAAGTCAAAGGACTGGCTCGCGCCTTACCTGCCCGACGACGTCGCGAAATATTTCCCGGCGGATCAGGTCGACCCCGACGGCACCTATGCGACCTCCTGCGCCTGGATCGAGGTCATCGGTTACAACAGCAAGCTGGTCAAGCCCGAGGACGCGCCGACGAGCTATGCCGATCTGCTCGATCCGAAATGGCAAGGCAAGATCGTCAAGGCGCATCCCTCCTATAGCGGCGCGATCATGACCGCGACCTTCGTGCTCGCGCGCGAACTCGGCTGGTCGTATTTCGAGAAGCTGGCGCAGCAGAAAGTTCTGCAGGTGCAGTCGGCGGCCGATCCGCCGAAGAAGCTGCTTTTGGGCGAACGTGCCGTGATGGCCGATGGTAACGACTATAATCTGCAGCTGTTGAAAGAGCAGGGGCAGCCGGTCGAGGCGGTCTATGCGACCGAAGGTTCGCCGCTGATCATCGTTCCCTGCGGCGTGTTCCGCAGCGCGCCCAATCCGAATGCCGCCCGGCTGTTCCAGAGCTTCTTCTTCAGCGTGGAGTGGCAGCAATTGCTGGTCGACACTTTCGCCCATCGCTCGTTCCATGCACAGATCAAGGAAAAGCCCGGCCGCCCGCCATTGTCGGAGCTGAAACTGCTCAGGTCGGATCCCGCCGCGGTGCTGGCGCAAAGCGAGGACATCAAGGCGCATTACGCCAAGCTGTTCAAGGTGTGACGCCTTGAACCTTTGGGCCCCTTGGAACGAGTTGCGACGCGCGCCGCTTGCCGCGATCAAGATGCCGAACCGCGACAGGCTCGTCGGCAACCCAGGCCCGACGTCAAGAACCCGGCCTGCATCAGCGGCTGCTGAGTACCATGGCGGCCGTTGGCGTGCCGATCCAGGCGAAGCTTTTTCACTCACGCCTGCTTAGGAAAGGCGCTGTTGGTCGCGTCGCAGATGATGTTGACGACCAAAAAAGGAGGTTTCTGAAAGTATCGATCTTCCGGTGCGCGGCTGCTCAATCCGCTCCAGGCAGCTCTTTTTTCGGCTGATGTGATGAATTTCACATCCGGCGTGGGTACCAAAAAGTATTTTCAGGGAGATTGAAACAACCAGAAAATCTTTTGCGGGGATTGCCGCCCAAGGTCATTTTAGACTGAGATTGCAAGATGGAAGCCGCACAGCAAGTCCGACTGAATACCGCCATCTCTTGTTGAGTGCAATCTATTTTGCTTCCGGCCCACCTGGAACGTCGACTGCGGACTTCACTTCGATGGTGGTCTTTCCGTAGACCGGTCGAAGCGGCGCTGATTGCATTTTTCGATTGAGTTGATTGCTCGCCCTTCTGACGGGCGAGCAATCAATCTGCCTTGGGCCGATACACCAGTCAACAGATGGAGGCTACCGTGCTCGGAGATGGCGACGATGCCAGCCGTCGTTCTCTTGGATCGAGCGGGCCGAGATTTCGTGAGGCAACTGCCGAGGAGCGCGCCGTCTACCGGAAATGGCGCCGCGGGATGATCGTCTTCTATTGTTGCGCTCACGCTGATTTCGGGCGTCATTGCGGCCGCAAATTATTCTAGCGCAGGCCTGACCAGGCTTACGAGCCTTTTCGGCACGCCAAACAACGACCTCGGCGCGAGCCCATTAGGGATAGTGCACGCGTCCGGTTCGTCGCGGGTTTGAATGGGCCATGCGCCTACCGTTACGAAGCTTTCCGTCCATAATTCAACAGCCCGCCGCTCGTCTTCGGCGGATGCGCGCGCAGCCCTTCCTCGTTGGGCTCGGTGCCCCAACCGGGTCGGTCGGGAATGATGAGATAGCCGTCCTGGATGTCGGGCACGTGAGTGAACAGCTCGTGATCCCAGGCAAGGCGATCGATATCGATCTCCATGATGCGCAGGTTCGGCACCGCCGCGCTGAAATGCGCGTTCATCATCGAGCAGAGGTGGCCGTAAAAGTTATGCGGCGCGACATTGACCTCGAATGCTTCCGCGGCGGCCGCGATCTTCATCGATTGCCAGACACCATTCCATGGTGTGTCGATGATCGCGACATCCATGGCCTGTTCGTCGAAATAGGGCAGAAATTCGCGCAAGCCCAGCAGCGTCTCGCAGGACGACACCGGGTGCGGGCTCTGCCGCCTGATGTAGCCGAGTGCTTCTGGATTGAAACTGTCGATCTCGATCCAGAACATGTCGAGGTCCTTGATCGCGCGCAGAATCTTCAGGTAGCCCTCGGTCTTGGCGTTGAAGTTGAGGTCGAGCAGGATATCGACGTCGGGCCCGGCGCCGTCGCAGATCGCCTCGAGATGCATGCGCAGATCGCGCAACACCTTGCGGTCGACGTTGATCTCGGGGAGAAACGGCGAACCGAAGCCGGGCCGCCAGCCGGTCGGCTTACCCTCGTCATAGGTGAAGATATTGGTCTTCAGCGCGGTGAATTTCTTCTCGCGCACTTCGCGTCCGATCGCCTTGACCCCATCGAGGCTTTCGATCGGTGGCTTGTACCAGGAAGCATGATTGATGCGCCAGGTCGCGCAATGCGACCAGTAGATCCGAATGCGGTCGCGGATCTTGCCGCCGAGCAATTCGTAGCAGGGCACGCCTAATAGCTTGGCCTTGGCGTCGAGCAGCGCGTTCTCGATCGCGCCGAGCGCTTGGGCTACCACGCCGCCGGCGGCCGGACGCGTTGCCGCGAACAGCTCGGCATAAATGCGCTCGTGCTGGAAAACGTCTTGCCCAACCGCCCGCGCCGACAGCCGCTGGATCGCAGCGCTGACGCCGGGAGAGCCAAAACCTTCGTCAAATTCGCTCCAGCCGATGACGCTGTCCTCGGTCGCGACCTTGACGAAATGGTAGTTCCTCCAGCCGGCGTCGCAGGCCAGGATTTCGACGTTGGTTATCTTCGATCCTTTTGTCATGACGTCTCTTTCTCCCTTTGTTTCAACCGGCCTTGTAAGGCGCGCAGTCGGCATGGCGTCGCGCCGCATCGATTTCGCCGAGGCGTCGCTCATCGTCGATGAGGGTGCGGAACAGGACGATGCCGCGGCTGGTCGGTGCCGTAACGACCGGCAACCCGTTGGCGGCAGCGAAGGTGCCCTGCGCCACCAACAGGAAGTCTGTGGCGCCCGTCTTGGCCTGCCGGTCATTCAGGGCATAGAAATTGTTGGTGTCGGCGTCGAACACCGATACCGACCAATAGCTGTTCGGCATGTCGTGCGTCGAGACACGCACCGCGCCATTCGCCGCGTTCAGGTCATAGACGCAGATCGAATACAATAGATCAGGAGAAGGACGCACCACGCCGCGCGCCTGCGCGGTCGGTTGCGGCGGATAGAGAATCGTATTGGCGGACGAGGATCGCGTGAGAGCTGTCATGGTACGAAGCATGATCAGCCGTGGCAGAGCGAGCAGGCTTGCCGCGTGGACAACCGCCGCGATCAGGACCGTGCCGGCGATCCATTTCCAGTTTCTCGCGATCATTCGCAACCTGCTTTCTTGATCGCGGGCAGCGACACGTGCGCGGGATCGGCAATGACCTCGGCCTGCGGGTTATAGAGCCGAATCGTCAGATCGAAACGTCCCGGCGCGACCGGAATCCAGTTGCCCTCGGCCTTCGTCTTCGACAGCGTCACCCTGAAACTTCCGTCGGCGTCGCGCGCGACCGAGTTCATCGAAGCCGAATAGCGGTTCGCGTCATTGGGTATCAGGAAATCGTCGGTGCCGTAGGCCGTGATGCTCCACCACCGCGTCGGCAGATCGCGCCCTTCAAGATGGTAGACGCAATTTCCATCCAGCGCTGCGCCGTCGCTGTCGCTCAAGGCGGTGTAGTAGACCGTCTCTTCTCTACCCAGCGCGAGCAGGCCGTGCACGGCAATCCGCGCCCGCAGATAGGGGCCGCCTTCGCTCGATCCGGAGTAGAGGCTTGTGCTCCAGGGGCCGTCGGTCACACCGCCGCCCATGGTGCCGCGAATGGCGGTCACCCAGGTTGCAGCCAGCCCCAGCGCGATGCCTGCCGCCAGCATCGCGAAAATCTTGAACGCACTCCCCATGTTTTCTCCCGGCATTTTTTCGATTATGCCGGGGGTTGAACGTGTAATCCATACCCGTCGGGCTAGCGCCCGCCGTTTTGCAGCGCAGAGCCGTGCCTGCGCTGGCGTATGGCTCGAGTGGCGGGCATCATAGGGGCGGACTAAGTATCACTTTGGCCGTTGTAACGATTGGCCGTAACGGCCTCATCTCGGCCCTCCGAACAACCCGTCCAGCCGGAACGAATAGCCGACACCGACGATATAATTCGGCGCGTTATGATTGAGACCGAAGGCGATGTGGAAGTCGACCTGCTGGGTTCGGTTCAAATGATATTCGCCTCCCGAGTTGATCTGTAGGCTCGGTCCGGCACCTTCCGGATAGTCGCCGACATACTCGGTGAACAGCGTGAGTTTCTCCGTCAGTTTTTTCTCGACAACAAAGGTCGTTTCGGTCACGTGCCTGGTCGTCAACTCCTCTGGACGGAAGAACTCGGTGAACATGCCGCTGACGCCCCAGCCGTCGCGCAATTCCCATGACCACGGGAACTGCAGGTAAGGCTGGGCGCCACGGCCGGCGATGGCGGTTGTGCCGGTCGGCAGTGCGACGCCGGATACGACCGACAGGTCGATCGTTCCCGGTACGGGACTGATCTGCCACTTGACCGCAGGCGAGACATCGGAAAATCCCGAGTTGCCGGGCTGTCGGACATTCGCACTATATGTCGGCAGGTCGACCAGGAACTCCAGACAGGGCGCTACGCCGAGCCGCCAACGGGTATTGGTCCCGTCGATCGCTTGTCCGCCGCCTCGTCCGCTCAGATTGATTCCGTTCTCGCTTTGGAAACTGCCCGTAGGCACCACCAGGCTGGAGTTGGTGACATCCGGGCGGTCGGTGGCGAGCTCGTCCTTCGCGGTCGGGCAGGCGTCCGCGTGCGCCTCGACCGCTCCGAGGAGCGCGAACGCAGCCAGCAGACAAATTTTGGAACCAAATCGGGTTACAGCAACGTTGATCGGGCAGTCCTCGGCTCTCCCGATCATGACTGGGGCAGTCACCCGATTATTCCTCGAGCCGGGCGAAATGCGGAACCGGTTTTCGTTAACATTTATTTGCTTTTTCGTTCAGAGCTCGTTCAGGCGGTTTCGGCGAAGCTGACAGCAAGAAAATCGGTATTCTTTGCGGGTCCAGCCGAAAATCAAAACTGGGTAGTTCGAACATACATCATGGCAAGAGTCCCGAAAGCTTCCCGCCGGTGGCTGCCGGCTTTGTGCACCGGTCTGACGATCACGACAACTGCGGTTGGCGCCGGCGCTGTCAGGGCCGGCGAGCTCGGTCCGAACGACTTGGCCTTGTTGGATCGGCTGACATGGGGCGTCAACGCATCGAGCGCGGAGCATTTGCGGGCCCTCGGCACCGAGCGCTGGCTGCAAGAGCAATTGCATCCAGCGGCCGACGCGGCGTTGCCACCAGCCGTCAAAGACCAGATCGAAGCGATGGCGGACGTGCACAAATTTTCGTTCGACGTCGCCGTCGCCTTTGAGGCGCAGGCGAAAAGCGCCAATCAGGTGGCCGATCCCGATCAGCGAAAGGCGGCCCAGCAGGTCTACCAACAGGCGATGAATGATCGCGCCAGGCAGGCCGCCGCGCGTACCATCCTGCGCGCGCTCTACGCACCGGACCAGTTGCGCGAACGCATGACCTGGTTCTGGTTCAACCATTTCAACGTGCATCAATACAAGGCGAACGTCCGCATTCTGGTCGGAGATTACGAAGATCGCGCCATCCGTCCCTTCGCGCTCGGCAAGTTCCGCGATCTGCTCGCGGCGACGCTTCATCACCCGGCGATGCTGCGTTATCTCGACAATGCCGACAATGCGGCAGGGCACCTGAACGAGAACTACGCCCGCGAGCTCATGGAGCTGCATACGATGGGCGTCGGCTCGGGCTATAGCCAAGCCGACGTCGAGGCCCTGGCGAGGATTTTGACCGGCGTTGGGATCGACACCAAGCCGGAAGACCCGAAGCTAAAGCCGGAACTGCAATCGCAGCTGGTGCGCGAAGGTGCTTTCGAATTCAATCCTGCCCGTCATGACTACAGCGACAAGACGTTCCTCGGCCACACCATCAAGGGGCGCGGCTTGGTGGAAGTCGACGAGGCGCTGGATATCCTCGTTCATCATCCTGCAACCGCCGCGCATTTGTCGCGGCAGATTGCGACCTATTTTGTTTCGGACAACCCGCCGGACTCGC
>Ga0307479_10000993_pt1 | contig 25622 bp, 24 predicted proteins | sample atmos_gasesECM4C_FD_203743 | JGI IMG/M metagenome (GOLD analysis project Ga0307479, IMG submission 203743) | Hardwood forest soil microbial communities from Morgan-Monroe State Forest, Indiana, United States - atmos_gasesECM4C_515 | ecosystem: Environmental > Terrestrial > Soil > Temperate... | reverse complement strand
ACCGCCCCAGTAGATTATCGCATGAGGATGCTGGCATCTTGTAATCAAATGGGGGCATCAAAGTCAAGGAATCTTTGTGTCCAGACGGCTTTCGCGGCCGGGCATCGTTCCTTGGTAATCAACTTATCAATATAGTACCTACGAAGTTAACCAAAGCACTTTTGGTTTCGCACGCAATGTCTGATCGATCCGATGTTTCAATCCTCAGGCGTTCCGCTGCGTCTTGTGCTTCCCCTTCCCTCTCCTGTTAGAATGAGCCGCTTATCCACCGCGCTCCCCTGAGGCCGACCATGTCCGGAATGCGTGACGCCATCGGAGTTCTCCTCGCGGGAGGCCAGGGCGAACGCCTGTGGCCTCTCACGCGCGACCGCGCCAAGCCGGCAGTGCCATTCGGCGGGGTCTACCGCATCATCGATGTGACGCTCTCGAATTGCATCAATTCCGACCTGCGCCGCGTGTTTGTGCTAACGCAGTACAAAGCCCTCAGCCTGAACCGCCACATCCGGCGCGGATGGTCGCCGCTTGCGGGACTCGGCGATTACATCGAAGTGCTGCCACCGCAGATGCGCGTATCGCAGCAGTGGTACCAAGGCACGGCGGACGCGGTCTACCAGAACATCTATTCGATCGGGAGCGAGCGGTCCAAGTACGTCATCATCCTTTCCGGCGACCACATCTACAAGATGAATTACAGCCGGATGCTCGCACAGCACATCGATTCTGCCGCCGACGTAACCGTCGCCACCATTGAGGTTCCCGCGGAGGAGGCTTCCGGCCGCTTCGGCGTGATCGAAACGGACAAGGACTGGCGCATCGTCGGGTTCGAGGAAAAACCCGCGCTTCCGAAAATGTCGCGGCACAATCCGGAGCGTTGCAACGGCTCGATGGGCGTCTACATTTTCAACACGCAGCTCCTCATTCCCATCCTGCTGGCCGATTCCGAAGATCCCAAATCGAGTCACGACTTCGGCAAGGACGTTTTGCCGCGGATCATTTCGAAGCACCGCGTCTTCGCATACAACTTCGTAGATGAAAATGCGGACGAAAACGCGAAAGGCGCGCTCTACTGGCGCGATGTGGGCACGATAGATGCGTACTTTGAAGCCAATATGGACCTTGTCAGCGTTTCGCCGGTCTTCAACTTGTACGACAGCAATTGGCCGCTGCGCACCTGGCAGCACCAGTATCCGCCGGCGAAATTCGTCTTTGCCGATCCCGAACGCATGGGCGTGGCGCTCGATTCGATTGTTTCCGGGGGTTCGATCGTTTCGGGCGGGCGTGTATTTCATTCCGTGCTGGGGTGCAATGTGCGCGTGAACAGTTATTGTGACGTCTCGCACACCATCATCTACAACCACGTCAACATCGGCCGGCACTCGCGCATCAAGAACGCCATCATCGATCGTCACGTCAGCCTCCCCGAGCGCACGGAAATTGGATATGACGCCGAGGCGGACCGGCGGCGCTTTCATGTGTCCGACGCTGGAGTCGTCGTTGTGGTGCGGCAGGAATCCCTGATTGAGGAGCCCGAAGCGGCGTAAGATCGAACCTCGGTTTGGGCTTTTTCATAATCGTATCCCAGCGTGGTCTGTGCCACTGTGGCGAATTTCCGTAGAATCAGCGATTCGCATAGGCTCAGGAGAAGAGACGAATGTCCACGAAGATCACCCGGGTGCACGCACGGCAGATCCTTGATTCGCGCGGCAATCCCACCGTGGAAGCGGATGTGTACGTTGGAACCGGCGCGCGAGGGCGGGCCGCGGTTCCCTCCGGCGCATCCACGGGCGAGCACGAGGCGCTGGAACTCCGCGATGGCGACAAATCCAGATATTCCGGCAAAGGCGTTTTGAAGGCCGTGGGCAACGTGAACACGGAAATTGCCAAAGCCGTGGCGGGGCTCGATCCCGCAGACCAGCGCGGGCTCGACAAGCGCATGATCGAGCTCGACGGGACGCCTACGAAGAGCCGCCTTGGTGCGAACGCGATCCTGGCGGTTTCCATGGCCGCGGCGCGCGGGGCGGCGGCGGCGGAGAATCTTCCGCTTTACAAATACCTGGCGCGGTACTCCACCGAGCCCGGCGCCAATCTTCTTCCTGTGCCGCTGATGAACATCCTCAATGGCGGGGCACACGCCGACAGCTCGGTGGACTTCCAGGAATTCATGGTGATGCCCATTGGCGCGCCGAAGTTTTCGGAGGCGCTGCGCTGGGGCGTGGAAATTTTTCACGCGCTGAAAAACGCGCTGAAGAAACGTGGCTACTCGACGGCGGTGGGCGATGAAGGCGGCTTTGCGCCTAGTTGCAAATCGAACGAAGAGGCGATTCAGATCGTCCTGGAAGCGATTTCCGCGGCAGGCTACAAACCCGGCGAACAGGTCAGCATCGCGCTCGATCCGGCCTCCAGCGAATTCTACGAGAAGGCCAGCGGCAAGTACGTCTTCAAGAAATCGGACAAGTCCGCGCACACCTCCGCGGAGATGGCCGCTTACTGGACGTCGTGGGTAGAGAAGTATCCCATCGTTTCGATCGAAGACGGCATGGCGGAAGATGACTGGGCGGGGTGGAAATCATTGACGCAATCGATCGGCAGCAAAACATCGAAGAAGAAAATTCAACTGGTTGGCGACGACCTCTTCGTGACGAATACCACGCGCCTGTCGCGGGGAATCAACGAAGGCATCGCCAATGCCATCCTCATCAAGCTGAATCAGATTGGAAGCGTCAGCGAAACGATTGACGCGATCGAACTGGCCCGCAAGGCCGGATACAATTCCATCATTTCGCACCGGTCGGGAGAAACCGAAGACACTTTTATCGCGGACCTGGCGGTCGCTACCGCCGCCGGGCAGATAAAGACGGGCTCCGCGAGCCGGACCGATCGCATCGCCAAGTACAACCAACTGCTTCGGATTGAAGAAGAGCTTGGCGCGAGCGCGCGTTTCCACGGCAAGGCCGCGCTGAATTAGACGAGGCACCACTTAGCCGGGGGCTTTTCTGCCGAGCTGATCAAGCACGGTGAGAATTTGCTCCGGCCGCGCACGGACGCGCAAATCTTCGGTCAGGTTCACCCAGCGAATCGTTCCCGTCGAATCAATCAAAAATTCTCCGGGGCGGGCAATGTCGCTTTCGTGCGGGCCGCCATCATGGTGCAGGAGGTCGTAGCGCCGGATGGTTTCAAGTTTTTCATCGGAAAGAAATGTGTAGGTGTAGCCTTGCTTCTGGCAAAGATCGAGCGTGATGGTAGCTGGGTCGACGCTGATGGCCACGATCTGCACGCCACGAGCTTTGAACTTGTCAAGTTGCTCTTGGAAACTCCGCAACTCGGAGTTGCAGAACGGTCACCAGTAGCCGCGGTAGAAAATCAGGAGCACCCACTGGTCCGCGCGGCCGGTCGCCGGAGCGACGACCGATGTTCCCCAGAGGCGTGAGAGCGTGACTTGCTTGCCGTTGGCGTCCGGCAAGGTAAAATCTGGCGCCTTCTGGCCGAGCTGCGGCGCTTGCTTTGAAGCAGGAAGTTCCTTCGACTGAAAAAACACAATGTAGGAGAACATTCCGACGACAGCCAGGCTCAGAGCCGCCAGGATTGGCCCGCTGACCTTGCCTCGATAGACGTCTGATTGACGGAAAGCGCGAGCGAGGCCCACGCCGAGCGCAATTAGAGCGATTCCAAAGAGAAGCCAGTTGGCCCAAGGAATATCGCGGGTGACCGGGAAGCGATAGAAGAAAAGAAAGTAGCTGAGAAAGGCAAACAAAGTTAGCAGGAAGCCTAGATAAAGCAGGAAATTCCAACGGCGTTTCATTGTTCTCCTTGGCAGCAGCAGGGAAACAAGACAAGATTATACTGCGACTCTAAAATTAAAATAATCGCGGGCTAAGGCAGCGCGGCGAGAAGCACATCGGGAGAGGCGTTGTCGCCAAAAGTTTCGCTGATGTGGACGAAATAATCCACGTTGCCAGGGCCGAAAATAAAGCTGCCGCCAAGCTGAAAGGGATTCTTCCCGAGTTTGTGTTGATGATGACCGGCTGCCTGCGCGCGTTTGCGGTTCGCGGCGTTATCGCTACGAAGAAGATGCAGAAGGTTTGCCGAGCCGAGACCTGCGGCACGATAGGCACGGCGCTCTTCGTCGATCAACAGGGGAAAAGTGATGCCGGTCTCCTCGCGGAAGACCCGCGCGTAATGACGATCTCCCAATCCGATGGCGGCCAGGTTGGCTCCCTTGTCACGGAAGGCCTGCTCGCGTTCGCGCAACTGCGCGACGTGCTCGCGGCAGAAGATTCATCCATAGTGCCGAAGGAAGACGATTACGGCAGGAGATGCTGCCCAAAGGGAGCCGAGTCGAACTTCGCGCCCGTCGGAATCGGGGAGCACGATCTCAGCCAGTGTGCTGCTAAGCGATTGCTGCATGATGGTTCAATCTTGGTGATGGCAGCTTTCGCTGTCAAGCGACAGAAACATTCCTGCGAAATTTCAGCCGTAGCGGAGTTTTATAGAGGCAGAGGATCCGATTTTATTTCCAGCTCGCCTTCCCAACGGGCAATCACCGCGCAAGCGAGGCAGTTTCCAGTGACATTGACCGAAGTGCGCACCATGTCGATGAGCGCGTCAATACCGAGGATCACGAAGATCGGCTCGGTAGGAAGGTGAAACATTGCGGCCGTTGCCAGGAGCACGACCGGCACCGCTCGGGGCACGCCGGCAATACCTTTGCTCGTCAGCATCAGCGCGAAAACCATGAACAGTTGTTCGCGCCAGGACATGTGAATTCCAGCGGCTTGCGCCACAAAAATCGACGCCAGCGCGAGATAGAGAGTTGAGCCGTCCAGATTGAAGCTATACCCCGCTGGAATCACGAAAGCGACGATGCGCCTGGGAACGCCGAACGCTTCCATGGATTCCATCGCGCGGGGGAGGGCCGCTTCCGAGGTGCTGGTTGCAAAGGCGATGGTCGCGGGCTCGGCCACGGCCTTCAAAAACGGTCCAAGAGGCAGCCGCGCGAGCAAAATGATGGGTAGAAATACGAACAACAAAAACGAGATGAGCGCCGCGTAGGCGGTGAGCAGCAGCTTGCCGAGCGGCAGCAAAACGCTCAGCCCCATGTGCCCGACGGTATAGGCCATCGCGGCGCCCACACCGATCGGCGCGTAATACATCACCAGGTTTGTGAATGAGAACATGGTTTGCGTGAGCGATTCGGCGAAATTCAGCACTGGAGCACGCTTGGCCTCGGAAATGCGCGTCAGCGCGATGCCAAAAATTATGGCGAAAACGGCGACCTGAAGAATCTGATTTTCGGCGGCAGCTTTTACGATGTTGTCAGGAAAAATATGCAGAAGAAAATCGTCCCAGCGCAGCGGTGCCACGTTCTGCGGCGCAACTGCCTCTGCGGACTGCGAGAGATGTAATCCTTCGCCAGCACGGCTTAGATTAATGGCTGCCACGCCGAGGAACAGAGCGATGGTCGTTACGACTTCGAAATAGACGAGGCTCTTGATTCCGATGCGGCCCACACTTTTTAAATTGCCATGCCCCGCGATGCCAGTGACCAGGGTGCCCAGGATCAGCGGGGCAACGATCACTTTGATGAGGCGAAGGAAAATGTCGCTTAAGATTCGCAAATGGTCCGCCATTTGCGGGCGGTCCAGGCCGATCTCCAAACCGACGAGCATGGCGACAAAAATCCAGTAGGTGAGGGAGCGTTTTCGCAATCCCAGCAGCAGAAACGCCAGCAGACCGCCCCAACGGAGCGCGGCCATCCAGGCATGCACGGCGGAGACGAGCGGCAGTATCGCGCCGGCCAGGAAGAGCAAAACACCGAGGAGCGCGAGGCCACCAAGGGACAAGGTCTTTTTTTCTGCCACCGCGCTTTTTTCTGTGGAATCACTCATCATTTCGGGCAGCGCAAATCATATACTGCCCGAGCCTCGGCGCAAAAATCAGTCGCAAGCATTCTGGATCGCTCTGCGAGCAACTTGCTGGCGATTCCGATGCGCTGGTATCTTCCTAAGGTGCCAACCATCACGCATTTCGAATGTTCGCGGTGTCGCGCTTCCATTCCCGTAGGCAAGCCGCAAACCGTTTGTCCGCAGTGCTCTGGGGCACTTTACGTTCGGTACGACCTGCGTGCGCTGCGAGGGGAGGCCGCACGAGAAAGTATCGCGAAAAAAGCAGCTTCCACTAATTGGTCCGGCATGTGGCGTTACGCTTCCGTTCTTCCCGAGGTCAAACCTGTCACGCTCGGAGAAGGCTGGACGCCCATGCTGCGCAGCCGGCGTTATCCAAATGTCTTCGTGAAGGAAGAGGGCGCCAATCCAACCGGGAGCTTCAAAGCGCGCGGGCTGGCCCTGGCCGTCACCATGGCCAAGCACTACGGTCTGCGAAAACTCGCTGTGCCCTCCGCGGGAAACGCCGCCGGGGCGCTCGCCGCGTACGCGGCCGCCGCCGGGATCGAAGCGAACATTTTTATGCCCAAAGACGTGCCCAACGCCAATTACGTCGAGGCGGTGTTGTACGGAGCGAATGTCACACTCGTCGACGGGCTCATTTCCGATTGCGGGCGCATCGTCGCCGAACGGAAGGAAAAAGAAGGCTGGTTCGATATCTCCACGCTCAAGGAGCCTTTCCGGATCGAAGGGAAGAAAACAATGGGATACGAACTGGTCGAACAACTCGGCTGGGAATATCCGGAAGCGGTTTTTTATCCAACCGGCGGCGGGGTCGGACTCATCGGCATGTGGAAGGCTTTCGGGGAGCTCGAAGAACTGGGCTGGGTAAAGCCGGGCAAACGCCCTCGCATGGTTGCGGTGCAATCTTCGGGGTGCGCGCCGATTGCCCGTGCTTTCGAGCTGAAAGAAAAAGTAAGCCAAATGTGGAAAAACGCGTCCACGTTTGCGGCGGGCTTGCGCGTCCCCAAGCCTTACGGCGATTACATCATGTTGGAGATTTTGCAGGAGTCTGGTGGCGTCGCGCTCTCGTTCCCGGATGAAAGAATTCTTGCTTCGCTGAAGGATTGGGCGCGCAACGAGGGTATCTTCCTTTGTCCTGAAGGGGCCGCCGCCACTGCTGCATACGATCACCTGATTTCCACCGGCTACCTCAAACTCCAAGACCGCGTAGTGCTGTTCAACACCGGCTCCGGACTCAAGTACAGCGACGTGATCGCGAGCGGGATGAAGCTGCGGCGGCCAGTTTGAGACAGCGGTACACGCGGTACGTTTTCATTTCTCTTTCCCTAACTGAATCTTCCACAGAATCTGGCGGAGCATGCCTAGCAACAGTTCGGCGTCATTGGCGGAGAGGTTCAGCCGACGGACCATGCGGCGCACTTTTCCCAGGGTTGGCGCGGCGGAGCGCAGCTTGAGGTAGCCGCTGGCGTGTAACGCGTCGAGCAGCATGCCGGTGATGCGCTCGACTTCGCCGGCAGTGGCAGGCTTCTGTTTTTCCGGCTGCCGCGAGGCCTTGCGATCGCGCGCGAGTTCGTACAAGCAGATTGCTACCGCTTGCCCGAGGTTCACCGATGGATGTTGTTCGCGAGTTGGAATGCGCATCAGCCAGTGGCAGTGGCTGAGGTCTTCGTTCGAAAGGCCAGTTTTCTCGGATCCGAACAGAAGGGCGACGCGGTTTGAAGAGAGTTGCTTGCGAATGAGGCGTGCGCCTTCCTCCAACGGTTTGAGCGGTTGCTGCAATTCGCGGCGGCTGGCAGCCGTGGTCCCCACGACGAGCGAACAATCCGCGACGGCTTCGGCCACGGTTTGGAACTCTTCCGCGCTGGCGAGCAGCGCCGAAGCTCCCACAGCGGAGCGCGCTTCGCGCCATGCCACCCCGTATGGATTCACCACGCGCAGGCGGAGAAAACCGAAGTTGCTCATGACGCGGGCGGCGGCGCCGATGTTGAGCGGGTTGCGCGTGCGCACCAGGACGACGCAGAGACGATCGAGTTCGGAGGAAGCGAGCAAGAGCAGTTATTTTACGTCAGCTTGGCCCGTGCGCGCGGGGGACAGCACACTCTGTGTGGAGAGACCTTATTTCGCCGGGCCCGGAGGATTCAGCGCGAATGAAATGAGACGTGTTTCTTTGTCGCCACCGTTCTTGAAAACTTGTGAGGGTTTGCCCGCTTCGAGCCACACAATATCGCCGGCATGCAGTGAATTTTCCGGGCCTTTACCGCCTGCAGTGGCGACAGCGTCGAGTGCAACGATCAATTCCGGACGGCCGGGGTCCCCGAGCGCCACGCTTTGATGGGGGAGGACGCGGATAAGGGTTATGTAAGTTTGGCTGGTCTCAAATTGTGGCTGATCGATGTGAGCCGCGGCCGGAGTTTGGGCCTGGGCGCCGGAACAGTTCAGCGGCAAGGCGGAGATCACGTGGGCGCAGAGATTGCGCGCCCCTTGCTGAGGGAGAAGAAGCTCGACGGTGATGTTGCGGTAGGGCGTCTCGCCGTCGATGGAAGTCGAGTGCACGTAGCCGCGGGCCTGAAGCCGCAACTGGCCGTCGACGAGTTTCTGATGCACTTCCGGCTTGCCGGGGGCTCGCACGGTGACTTCTGAGTCGCTCAGCATGATGCTGATCGCATCGGCGTCGTGCCGGTGCAACAGAACGGAGTCGTGCGGGGCCACCTCGACTTGATAGACGTTCACGTACGCGTTGTGAAGTGCAAGATGATGATGTGGCTCAGAAGCGAGCGGAATTACGGCAGGCTCCTGCGCATCGGCAGCAATGGCAAGGCAACACATCACAATAAAAAACGTATGCTTTGCTTTCACACAGAATCCTCCCACGTGACGATGGTCCGGAAACCGCTCGCCGCGTTTCTTCACTCCGACAGAGCCACCTCATCGAAAAGAGGAGTGCAGCGGACAAGCCGCGCTTGCGTCCCGTCGTGCACGGCATACTGCGCGGGACGCTTGTCATACAGATTGCTCCACAGCGAGGCTGCTCCGTGGACGCCGTCTTTATTCAGCGCATAAAAGAAAATGTGAAAGGTTTTCAGCTTTTTTTTCTCGTTTTTGTAATTTCGCGCGATGCGATGCAGCGCTTCCAGGCACGCGTCGGTTGGCGACATTCCCTTGCGCATCATCTCGACGATGGTGTGCCCGCCGGAAATCTTGATATTTTCCTCTCCTTTGCCGGTCGAGCCAGCCGCGCCAACTTCGTTGTCCACGCAGCAACCCGCGCCGATGATCGGCGAATCCCCTACGCGACCGGGGATTTTCCAGGCCAGGCCGGAGGTCGTCGTGGTGGCGGAGATTTCTCCCTTTTCATTTACCGCCATGCAGGGAATTGTCCCCGTAGGCGGGTGGGCGATTACGCTTTCAATCCAGGGTCGCAGCGCGTGCTTCTCCGGCGTGTCGAGCAGCGCGGCCATGTGTTCTTTCCATTCGGGGCTGTCTATTCCCGGACGCCAGTTGAACGACGACGAAGCCTTCCACGCAAGCCACGCCAGGCGCGATTCGTCAGTGAGCAGGTTCATCTCTTCGAAGCCTTCGGCGATGCCAAAGCGCCGCGCGCCATCACCGACAATCATGACGTGATTGGTTTTTTCCATCACCGTCTTCGCGAGGCGTGCAACATTCTTGATACGGCGCACGGACGCCACGGAACCTGCGCGCCCCGTGGGGCCATGCATCACGCTGGCGTCCAGCTCCACTTCACCTTCCTCATTCGGCAGGCCGCCGTAGCCGACGGAATTGTCCTTGGGATCGTCTTCCACGACGCTGACCGCGGCAATCACGGCGTCGAGTGTATCGCCGCCCTTTTTCAGTATGTCCATGCCTTTATCGAGGGCGTGCACGCCGTTGGCGCTCGAAATAATGAGCGGCCGCGTGCCCTGGGCTGGGGGTGCGCCCGGCGGCTCGGGTGGTGTGCCCGAAAGCGTCTTTCCGAAGAGTTTGCCCACACTGGCGGCCGCGCTCCCCGCCAGCGAAGTAAGAAAAAACTTACGGCGTGTCCAGCGTTCCATAGGTGGCTTCCTCCACAACCTGAAAAGCGTCTACCGGGCTGCCACTTTATTCGATTGGAGGTAGAAAGAAAACAACCGCGGGTGGAGAAAATAGGGCGGCAACTATTCCGAGGCGCCGAGGGGGAGGAAGTATTGCGTGCCTTTGACGGGATCCTGGAGACGGCGCAGCAACTGCTGGAGATCCTCGCTGCGCTCGACGAAATCAATTTCCGAAGTGTTGATCACCAGCAAATCCGACGCGGCGTAGCGGAAGAAAAAATGTTCGTAGGCGCGCGCCACTTCCTCGATGTACTCGAGTGAAATCTGCGTTTCCTCGCGGGAGGCTTTTTTCTCGATGCGCGCACGGAGCACTTCGGGCTTGGCCTGGAGGTAGATCACCAGATCGGGCGCGGGAATGTCCGCGGTCATTGCCTCGTAATAGCGCTCGTAGAGCTTCAGCTCCTCATCATTGAGATTCAAGTTCGCGAAGATGCGGTCCTTTTCCATCAAGAAATCGGAGAGCACCGGCCCGGGAGCCTCAACGGCCAGGGCTTCGCGGACGCGTTTCTGGCGCTCCATAAGGAAATACATCTGAGCGGGAAGCGCCGAACCCGGCTTTTCCCTGTAAAAGTCGGCGAGAAACGAATTATCTTCGCAATCGTAAATCCGCCGCGCGTGAAGCCGTTCGGCAAGAATCCTGGCGAGCGTGGTCTTGCCGACGCGCAGCGGGCCTTCGATAACGATAAACCGAGGCGCCTGCGGGCCCCTCTGCGGAATGGGGGCGCGCTTGGCCGAGGACGATGCGTGGGCCATTAGTGTGTGCCCCGAGCTGGTCGGGGTCAACTTGCGGGAATTATACCCTGCCCGATAGCGGGTGAATAGGGCAAGCGGCAAGATGGGCGGGGAGGTTCCGCGTTCAAAATCCACGGAAGCAGATGGCAGTAGATTGCCAGAAATGTGAAAAGCCTTTCATCTATACAGCTCTTAGTGGATTTACCTACCACATATTGCAGTATTCCACGGATTGTGTGGTTGCTCTACGTCCACTAGATTCTAGACGACGAGGAACCGAAGGTCGGATGCGCGTTACGAGCGGTCAAACTCAAAAACAGCGTTCATTTGGTCTCCTAGTACAAATGTCCCAAAAGAGGCTGACCAATGGTCTAGGGAAGGGTACCAATAAGAATGTGACCAATAGGCCAGTGTTACCTGAACTTTAGAACAGTATATTGTGCCTGGTAGCGAGTGGGGACTGATTTGCAAGGCAGGTGGCGGCGGAGGTGAATTATGTTGCTGGCAGCATTTCTTCTCCTGTGTCCTGTTCCTCAGATAACGGATACGCCAAACGCAGTTTCCGGCGCACCTGTGGCCGCTATCAGCAACCAGACAACGGATTCTTCCCTCTCCGCGGATGTGCCTTCAGCGCCAGCGCCAAAGATAAGAACGGATGTAGAGGAAGCGTCCAATTCCACCCCCCCGTCGTTGGTGAGCAGTACCGGCGTCTCGGCAGCCCTAGTGCTGCCCGCCTCTGAACCGATCCTTCCGCGTGCGGCTGGAGCTCCAGCGCAGCCGGCCAAAGCGCCTTTCTTACGGACTTACGAAACCCGTCAACAGAAGAAACTGTGGTACACGCTCACGTTCGCGGGGCACGGCGCAGCGGCGTTCGATGCCTGGTCCACGCGTCGCGCAATCTCAGGCAATTACGGAACGGAATCGAACCCCTTGCTGCGACCCTTCGTGCATAACAATTCCCTGTACGTTGCAACGCAGGTCAGCCCGGCGTTCATGGATTATCTGGGAAGGCGCATGATGGTGAGCCAGCACCGCTGGATGCGCAAGATGTGGTGGCTGCCGCAGACGGCGGGTACGGGAATGTCGCTGGCGGCAGGCGTACACAACGTCGGCCTTGTTCCCTAAGATCTTGTTAAAGGCACCAGCAAGAAAGTCCCGGTGAGAGCCACTCACCGGGATTTTGTGTTTTTGGGGAGGCACGGCATTCTCTATATTTACTTGGCCTTGTGCTGGTCGAACCAGCCGGAGATATATAGCATCTTGGCGACGTGATGGCTCGGGCGCCGGGCGATTCCGTGCGGCTCTTCGGGGACGCGCACAAGAACGGTCTCTACATTGAGTAGCTTCAGCGCCGTATAAAACTGCTCGGCCTCCGAAATCGGTGTGCGATAGTCAGCCTCGCCGGTCATGACCAGCGTCGGGGTTTTCACCTTTCCGACGAGATTTGTCAGCGAACGTTGCATGTAGTGATCGGTGTGGTCCCACGGCATGCCGGGGAACCAGTATTTGGTGATGAACGGAATATCCGAGGTGAGCGCAAAGCTGTACCAGTTGATGACCGGGTACAACGATGCCGCCGCGCGGAATCGCTCGGTGTGCTCAATCGTCCAGCAAGTGAGCACGCCGCCACCGCTGCCGCCGGTTACGAATAAATTGTTGGTGTCGATGAAGCCTCTGGCGACGACGGCGTCCACGCCGCTGTTCAAATCGTCGAAATCGTCGCCGGGATAAGCGTGGTGAATCAGATTGCCGAATTCCTCCCCGTAGCTGGTGCTGCCGCGCGGATTGGTGTAGAGCACAACGTAGCCCATCGCGGCGTACACCTGCATCTCGAAATCGAAGCGATCGCCATAATCGGCGAAAGGCCCGCCGTGAATCTGCAGAATGAGCGGATATTTTTTCGCCGGGTCAAAATCCGGAGGATAAACAATCCAGCCCTCGATCTTGCGCTTGTCCTTGGAAGATTCGTACCAGATTTCCTCGACGCGACCGGGCCTTTTCTGCTCCAGCAATTCCTGATTCAGAGAGGTGAGCACCCTCAGCGCTCCCCGGTCGTAGATGGCGACGTCGCCGGGATTGTCGGTGCGGCCAGTCGTGAACGCGATCATGCCGCTGCGTGCAAGCGAGAAGGTGCCGCTGCCTCCCGCACCCGCGGTGGAGGCCACGTGCTCCGCGATTTTCTTGAAGGCTCCATCCGTCGAATAGAAACCGATCTTCGTGTCGCCCAGGTCGTGGTACTGAAAATAGACACCGCTGTTGTCCGCGGCCCACAGCGGATTCTGGACGTCGCGGTCCAGCTTGTCCGAAAGAGAGTGCGAAGAGCTGCCATCGCGATTCATCAGATAGAGTTTCGTCGTTTGGAAGCCTTGATAGCGGTCATCGAAGCCGGTGTAGGCGATCCACTTGTTATTGGGCGACACAACTGGTGAATTGTCCGGGCCTTTGCGGTTGGTCAGGGCGCGCAACGCGCCATCCGCGACGCTGAATTCGTACACCTCCTCATCCAGATATTCGTGGTCGGACTCCGGATGCCGGTTTACGGCGACAATCAGGTATTTTCCGTCCGGCGTCCATGCAGCAAGGTTAGGGCTGAACTCGTCGCCGCCATTCGGAAAATTACCGTTGCTAATCTGCCGCGGTGCGCCCCCGTCTGCGCCGACAACAAAAATCTGCCGGTAGCCAGGCTTCAAGTACCCTGCACCATTGAAGCGATAGACGAGGCGGTCGTAGGCCACGAGGGGGTCCGCCCACTTCGCTCCCGCCGGTGCTGAAGGCAGGTCGGCAATGTGCGGCCCTTTGCCTGGAACGAGCGCGGAAAAAGAGAGCATCTTCCCGTCGGGCGACCACGCGATCGCATCAGGCGCCTGGTCAAGATTGGTCACCCGGGCCGTCTGCCCGGTATCGAGCCACCGCACAAAAATCTGTTGTTTCCCATCCGCATCGGAAAGATACGCGATGCGCGTACCATCCGGCGACCAGCGTGGCGAAGTGTCGCTGCGATTGCCCGTTGTGAGCGGCCGGTGGTCGGTCCCATCGGAATTGATGATCCACAGATTCGTATAGCGGTGGTCCGTCATCGGATCGGCGAATCGCCGCACGTAGATAACTTTCTTTCCATCGGGGGATATCTGCGGGTCCGCGGCGATCTGCAGTTGAAATTCGTCCATGGCCGTCAATTTGTGCGCGCTGTCTTGCGCTCCAAGGTCACTTGGCGCGGCAAAAAATAACGCCGCGGCGACCGCCAGTGCAGCCATTGGGTGCCTCATGCAATGTGCCTCCTCATTTTGCTTCGGCGCGAGTAAACACCGCCTCTGTAAGCGTGTCAAGGTAGTAGGCTCCAATCTGGGTGGCAAATCCGGGTTCTCGACCCAAATTCACGCCCCAGCGGTCATGATCCGCACTCCCCTGTTATTCTTTACTCCGAGAAAACAAGGGAGTTTCGTCGGGAGGTCCCATGCAAGTCGCAACCGTGAAATGGCTTGGCGAACAAAAGTTTAGCGCTATCAGCCCTTCGGGTCATGCACTGACGATCGATTCCGATCGGCAATCCAACAAAGCTCCCGGGCCGATGGAGTTGCTCCTTATGGCGCTGGGGGCGTGCACCGCAACAGATGTCGTCATCATTCTCGAGAAAAAGCGCCAGAAGCTCGAATCGCTCGAGGTCGTCTGCTCCGGCGAACGCGCCGCGGAGCCGCCATCCGTGTGGATCAAGTTGGAAGTACTTTACCGGCTGCGCGGGCGGCTGGATGAAGCAGCCGTAAAACGGGCGATCGAGCTTAGCGAAGAGAAATATTGCTCCGTTTCCGCCACGCTCAAGAAATCCGCCACGCTTACATGGCGGTACGAAATCCTTCCCCCCGCGTCATAAGGCGAGCACATCGAGTCCGAGCCAGCGCCGCGAGCCCTTATTCCTTGTCACTTCACGCCGCCATCGCATACACTTCCGTATCTCTTGGGTTGTTCACGTTTTCCCGGGGAGAGTTATGTCTCATCGCATCGCGGCAAAAATCACGGGTGTCGCCGGGTATGTTCCACCCAAGGTAATGACCAACGCCGACCTGGAAAAGATGGTCGCGACCAACGACACCTGGATCCGCGAGCGCACCGGCATTCGCGAGCGACACGTTGTGGAAAACGGCATGGCCACGTCGCATCTGGCTACCGAGGCCGCACGAGCCGTGCTTGCGCAAACCAGAACCGATCCTGCGGACATTGACCTCATCGTGCTCGCCAGCGTTACCCCGGACATGCTGTTTCCCGCAACTGCCTGCCTGGTGCAGGATCGCATCGGAGCCAAGAAGGCCTGGGGCTTCGATCTCTCCGCTGCCTGTTCGGGATTCGCCTATGCTCTTACTGTCGGCGCGCAGTTCATTGGGGCGGGCACGCACAAGAAAGTTCTCGTCATCGGCAGCGACACCATGAGTTCCATCCTCGACTACAAGGATCGCGCCACGTGCGTCCTATTCGGCGACGGAGCCGGGGCTGTCTTGCTCGAACCATCTTCGCCAACGGAAGGAATCATCGATTTCTCCCATGACATCGATGGCTCCGGGGGTCAATTTCTTTACATGCCGGGCGGCGGCTCTCTCCATCCCGCTTCGCGTGAATCGCTCGAAAAAAATATGCACGTGGTGCATCAGGAAGGCTCGCAGGTTTTTAAATACGCGGTGCGCCGTATGGCGGAGCTTTCCGCCAGCATGCTCGAACGCAATGGTTTCACGGAAAAGGACCTCTCACTCGTCGTACCGCACCAGGCCAACCTGCGGATCATACGCGCGATGCAGGAACGCCTGGGCCTGGACGATTCCAAAGTGCTGGTGAATATCGACAAGTACGGAAACACCACGGCAGGCACAATTCCCCTCGGGTTGCGAGACGCTGTGGAGCAGGGCCGTTTGCGCAAAGGCGATTTAGTGCTTCTCGTGGCCGTCGGCGCAGGCTACACCACGGGCGGCATACTATTGCGCTGGGCGTATTGAAGAAAAAAGGGCAGCAAATGGAGGAAGAGTTCAGGCGTTAGCAGGAGCGGAGAGAAGCGGCGAGTGCCAAGTTGGCTTGCAGGCGGCGGTCAATCTGCACGGCGGCGTAACGAGCACAGATCGTGCGTTCCTGCTCGATCCATGCCGCCAGCGCGGGAATCCGGGTGGAAGCGAGAGCGCTGAACCCATCGATCACGTGATAGTACAGGCGCACAAGACCCAATCCGCCACGGTCAGGATTCAGATCCGGCGTGAGGTCGTGAAGGCCGACAAGTTTCTCAAAGTCGCGCCCCGTCAGGCCGCCGTTCTCGACGTGCGCCGCTGCCAGCACGCGGTCAGAGACGGGCTGCGCTGCAACCCCTGCCAGCACCGCTCGCCAGTAGTAGAGCGCGAACTGGGTGAGGGCAACTATGGAGATCGCAAATAGCATGGCGGAGAACATCCCTCAACCTCTCCATGAATTCTGCCAAAAGCTCTTTGCCGAGCCAATAGCTCTGTGGTACCAGTGCGCTAGGCGGCCGGGCATAACGCTTTGGGAGCATTTTTCGTTCATTTCGGGATGGGCGCAAGTCGGTCGGCCCTTGCCGTATCCGGTTGTAGCCTATATCACTTGTATTTTCAACAGTTTACATGGAGTAGCGCACCCTTGAGCAACTCTACGCTTTTATCGTTAGCGATCGCATCTCTTTTGGCCGGGGGTTTGGCGGCCGCCTGCCGAAATGCACCTCCCGACAAGAATCAACAAGTTGACCGGGCAGCCGTCACGGGCGTCCTTACGGCCCAGCAGAGTGCCTGGAATCGAGGGGATGTGGACGCATTTCTTCAGGGGTACTGGCGTTCGCCGGAGCTGACCTTCTCCGGCAGCGGAGGTGTGGCGCGCGGCTGGGATGGCGTGCTGGCGAGATACAAAAAGAACTATCCCGACCAGGCTGCAATGGGGCAGCTGGACTTTTCGGAGTTGGAGTTTCGGTTTCTGGGCCCGGACGCTGCCTTGGTGCTGGGAAAGTGGCATTTGAAGCGAAAGGAAGACTATGTGACCGCCGAAACTGGAGGAGTGTTTTCGCTGGTGTGGCAGAGATTCCCGGATGGATGGAAAATCATCCACGATCACACCAGCGCTGTGGCCCCGGCAGAGTAAGAATTGCGGGTAATTTTCGCCGCTACAAGATGTCGAGGATTTCCTCGTAGCGCTTGAACGGGGGTATGAGGTAAGCGCCGGCGAGTTCTGTGCGCGACCATGCGAGCATTTGCCGGGCCAGTTCGAAACCACGGTCGCGCGCGGCCGCTCCCGCCGCTTCGAGTGACTTGAGTACCGGCTCGGGAATTACAATTCCTGGAACCTCGTTGTTTAACCGCAACGCCTGCTTGTAACTATTCAACGGCCAGATTCCGATCAGAACGGGTATTGGCGGCTTGCCCCCGAGTTTTTTCAAGAACGCGTGCCAGTGTGAAGGATCGAAGAGCGGCTGCGTCATTGCGAAATGCGCACCGGCTTCGATTTTCGTGTGAAAACGCTCGATTTCGTTGTCGAGATCGTCCGCGACGGGATTGACAGCGACGCCGATGGTGAAATTCGTCGCGCCGCCGAGAGTTTTCCCGGCCCAATCCGTACCCTGATTCAGGCGATGGAGAACCTTGACGAGGCCGACCGAATCGACCTCGTAAATGCCGCTCGTTTCCGGGTAATCGCCGACCGACGGAGGATCTCCGGTGATAGCAAGAACGTTGCGGACGCCGCCGACGGCCCACGCGCCAAGGAGCATGGCTTGCAGGCCGATAATGTTGAAATCGCGCGTGGTGAGATGCGGAACTGTTTCAATGCCGCGTGCTTCCAGCGCGCCGGCGGTTATCAGCGCGTCCATGCCGACGCGCGCCATGGCGCCGCTATTGATATCGATGGCGTCGACTTTATTCGAAGCCATGATCTTATCAACCTGTTCGAAAATACGCTCGAGGGAAATGCCTTTCGGCGGATCGATTTCGACGCAGACGGTGAATTCCCTGGCTTGCAGCTTCTTCCAGAATTTGCTTTCGGGATCGCGTTGCAAGGCCGGAGCGGGCTTCACGGCGGCCTCGACCGCATGGGTGTGCGAGGCTGATTTCACGGGGCGAAGCGATTTCACTGCTTCCGCCATCGCGTGGATATGCGCGGGCGTCGTGCCGCAGCAGCCGCCAAGAATGCGCACGCCGAGCGTGGCAGCTTCGCGCGCAAAAAGCGCAAAATATTCCGGCGAGGATCTGGGATAGACGATGCGGTCGCCTTCGCGCTTGGGGAAGCCGGCGTTGGGCATCCCGCTGACACGAAGATCGTCGATGCTGGTGAGCTCCTGAAGAATCGGGAGCAACGCCTGCGGGCCCAGCGTGCAATTTGCGCCGATGACCTGTACGTTTTTGTTTTTTAATTGCGCGGCGGCATCGGTCGGGCGCACGTCGCCGTGCGTGGTGCCTTCTTCGGAATAGGTGAGTTGCGCGATGATGGGCAAGCCCGAAAAGGAGCGGATCGCGTCGATGGCGATGAGCAGTTCGTCGAGATAGGAAAAAGTTTCCAGGCAGTAGAGATCCACACCGCGCTCTTCGAGGGCGAGCGCCTGTTCGTAAAAAACGTCCCGAATTTCATCGGGCGTGGGGTGGCGCGATTGCACGCCGAGTCCCAGCGGACCGATGGAACCGGCAATAAGCACTTCTCGTGAAGCGGATTCACGAGCTTCGCGCGCGATTTTCACGCCGCGGCTGTTGAGACGCTGCACTTCGTCCGCAAGGCCGTGCGGCGAAAGTTTAAAGCGGTTCGCGCCAAAAGTGTTTGTCTCGATGATTTGCGCACCCGCTTCGATGTAAGCCTGTTGCACGCGGAAAACCGCTTCCGGCTCAGTGGAGTTCAATTCATCGAAGCAGCGCTGTGGACCCACGGCTTCGTGGAGCATCGAACCCATCGCGCCGTCGGCGATGAGAATCGCGTCTTTCAAGCGCTCATTGAAATCGAGAATCTTCACGTGGACCTTAGTCTGCCGTTAGCACACCCAGAAGCCACCGGGAATGACAAGCGCGGCACCGACTCCGATGGCGTCCAGGCAATACGACCAGATCGTACCAGCGACGGCGGTCTTCACCGCTTTGTATCGAATTCGCAATCGAGAATCGAAATACAAATGGAGCAACAAAAACCACTCACAAATGCGTATAGGAAACAACCCTGCAAAATAGGAATACTCGAGAAAACTGGACTGGGGCCCATGGTAATGACTGGTGCCCAGTATCCAGAGCCCTCCGTAGGCAACTCCTGCGACAATGCCGATTGTGGTGCGAACCGCACCAACCTTTGCAATGCTGGATTTGGATTCTGGATACGCTCTGCGGAGCGCGTATGCCGCCGCTGTGTAGCCCACAAATTTCACGCCCACAAACGCAGCAAATGCGATCGGGCCCGGACCCATTGGCATGAGAATCTCCCACTACTCAGCGCTTTTGTTCCATGAGGCTGGCGACGGTGCTCATCAAGTCATATTTGGTGAGAATTTCGAAGCGGGCGTCGCCCATCTCGACAAACACGGCCGGGTTTTCATGGCTGAGGATGTGCGTGACACGCTCGACGGGCGAGCTCCCGGGAATTCGCGGCAGCGGCTTGCTCATGACTTCGCGGACGACGAGCTTCCGCAGGTCTTTCCCTTGCAGAGCGAGGTTGAGAATCTGATCTTCGTAAATCGTGCCGATGGGAAGATTTTCCTCGAAGACCGGGATCTGTGAAATGTCCTGCTCCTGCATGGTTTTCAGCGCGTGAAAAACAGTCTGATACGGCCGTGCCACGACCAGCTCGCGAACTTTCCCGGCCTGGTGCTTGGCGTTCACCACTTCCGCGGCGGTGATGGCCACGGCGGCGTCAACGTAGCCGCGCTCGCGCATCCATTCGTCGTTGTAAACTTTGCTGAGGTAGCGCATGCCGGTGTCCGGGAGAAGCGCAACGACGAAATCACCGGGGCCGAGATCTTTCGCGAGACGCAGCGTTCCGGAGATGCAGCCGCCACCGGAGCCGCCGGTGAACAAGCCTTCTAACTTCGCGAGGCGGCGTGCAACGACGAAGCATTCCTCGTCGTTGACCTGAAGGACGTCGTCGACGATTTTCAAGTTCATGGTCGCCGGGAAAAAGTCTTCGCCGATGCCTTCGACGACATAGGTCTTGCCCTTGATGGTTTCGCCGTGCTTGACAAAGTCGTAGTACAACGAACCGTAGGGGTCCACGCCGATGATTTTGACTTTGGGATTTTTTTCTTTCAGGTATTTCCCGGCGCCGCTGATCGTGCCGCCGGTCCCCATGCCGCACACAAAGTGAGTGATTTTGCCTTCGCTGTCTTCCCAGATTTCCGGGCCGGTCGTGCGGTAGTGCGCCTCGGGATTCATGGGATTCTCGTATTGATTCGGATAGTAGGAATTGGGAATTTCCCGGGCGAGCTTTTTCGCGACGGAATAGTAGCTCCGCGAATCCTCCGGCTCGACCGCAGTAGGGCAAACAATCACTTCAGCACCGAGGGCTTTCAGGAGATCGACTTTTTCCTTGGACTGTTTGTCCGTGGTGGTGAAAACGCACTTGTAGCCGCGCACGGCGGCAACCAGGGCGAGTCCCATGCCGGTATTGCCCGAAGTGCCTTCGATGATCGTGCCGCCGGGTTTGAGCAGCCCTTTCTTCTCGGCTTCGTCGATCATGGTGATGCCGATGCGGTCCTTGACGGAGCCGCCGGGGTTGGTGAATTCCGCTTTGACGTAAATCTGCGGCTTGAGACCCTGATTGATGCGATTCAATCGCACCAGCGGCGTGTGCCCGACCGCTTCCAGAATGTTGCTGCATTTCATGTCGTTATCTTGAGCAAAGGCGGCCGTCAATCGAGGGCGTGGCCTATGCCATAATTATTCCAGTTTAGCACGCAGCTTCGTGAGGACGTAGCGGCGCGGGGCGAAGGAGACACAAATGGCACGCCAAAGTATATCGAGCGGAGCGCCGTGGGAGCCGATTGTGGGCTACTCGAGGGCGGTACGCGTCGGGAATTTCATCAGCGTGTCCGGGACAACCGCGACCGGGGCTGACGGGAAAATAGTGGGCGTCGGGGACTTGCACGCGCAGACGGTGCAAACGATTAAGAACATCGAAGCGGCGCTGGCAAAGGCGGGAGCGTGCTTGAAAGATGTTGTGCGGACGCGGATTTTTGTGACCAACATTGCGGAATGGGAAAAAGCGGGTCGCGCGCACGGGGAATATTTTGGCACGATCCGCCCGGCGACGAGCATGGTGGAAGTAAGCAAGCTAATTTCGCCGGAAATGCTGGTGGAAATTGAAGCGGACGCTGTCATTGAGGATTAGCGCCGGCTTCGGCCCGGCGAGGCAGCGCAGTTTTGAAAGAAAAAACCAGCCGGCCGCCAACGCTGCCTGAGAGATTTCATGAACTCGGCACTTTACGACAGCTTTATTGCGGACTATTACGATGCGTCGCCGGTGGTCGCGGGGAGAACGCAGGATATCGTTTTTTACCGAAGCGCCGCACGCGAATACGGAGACCCCGTTTTGGAGCTGGGCTGCGGGACGGGTCGCGTGACGATGGCGCTGGCGGAAGATGGCTATCGGGTCACGGGTCTCGACAATTCCGAGCGAATGCTCGAGCGCGCGACCCAAAAGAGGGCTGCGCTCGCCTCGGAAGCGCGCAAGCGCGTGCACTTTGTTCAGGGTGACATGACGGGGTTCAACGTGGGCGAGAAGTTTCGCCTGATTATCATCCCGTTCCGCCCGTTTCAGCACCTCATCGAAGTCCATCAGCAGGTGAATTGCCTGATCTCTGTGCGCAAGCATCTCGCACCACGCGGGCGGCTGATTGTGGATTTTTTCCAGACGGACGCGCGGCGCATGCACGATCCGATGTTCCACGAGGAACAATTTGTGGCGGAATACGAAATGTCCGGAGGGCGGCGCGTCCGGCTCACGGAGCGCGTCGTCGCGTTTCACCGCTCGGAGCAGCGCAACGATGTGGAGATGATTTACGAGGTTACGCATCCTGGCGGTCGCACGGAAAGATTGGTTCTTGCGTGGACGCTTCGCTATTTCTTCCGTTATGAAGTAGAGCATCTGCTCGCGAGGTGCGGATTTCGCGTGAACATGGTGTACGGGAACTTCGACCGCTCCCAGCTGCAGGATGATTCACCGGAGATGATTTTCGTCGCGGAAGCGGCGTGACGCACTTGGGGCACACGCTGCAGCGCATGCCCCTTCGGGCCTATCCTTCCACAATTACCAGCGAGCGCGAATGCGATACTTCAGGACGGACGTGCCGTTCTTGTCCACGGGCACATTGAACTGCGCAGCGAAGGCCGCCGTCTTCGTGAATTTGTAGTTGGAAGAAAGCATCTCCCAGTCCCCGCCGATGGGCTCGTTCACCTGGACGGTGATGGGCGTGTCCTTGTGGTTGCGCAGCAAGATTTCAAACTCCATCTCCCAGACGTGGTTGTCAATGCGCTTGTAGTCGGTCTGTTTGCGTTCGGCGACGATGTCAAAAGCGTTGCCAATGTGCACGGTCAAGTCTTCATCTTTGGGCGTGTGATCGATGCGATCTTCGCCGATAAAGAGCACCCCGCCCTTGGAATCTTTCTGGTAGACGCGGACATTCCCGGCGGGAAGCGGCATGCCGAGGCCCGCTTTCTCTTCATTTTTGAATTTGTAATAAACCATAACGGGGTCTTTGAGTGGCGAACCCGGATTCTGTGCGTTGTGGTAATAGAAATTTTGCCCGTTGACGATGAAAAGCTTCTGGACGGGCACGCCGCTGCCTTGCAGCAGGCTGATCTGTTTCGTTTCTTTGTCTTCGACGGAAGTCTTGCGACCCAGTGAATAGAGATGGTATTCGCTGAAAGCTTCCTGTTGGAATTGCTCTTTGGCCTTGGCAGGGGCGGCTGCCATCATATCCATGGCACGGACACGGCTCTCGGTTGTGATGCGATTAAGTTCACCTGCGACGAGCTGGAGCCGTGCGTTGCGAAACGCCGTGCCGCTGTTATTGGCAAGCGTCACCCAGCCGTCGAGGTCGGCGGCCTTGTCATCGCGGCCGACAGTCAGGACATAATCGGCGTTCCAGGAAAGATTCGTCGCAAGATACGACGCTTCGACTTGGTGCTTGCGCGCGCCAGAATTTTCGAGCGACATCAGCAACGTGGGTCGCTCGTAAAGATTTGCGGGCACTTCGGGAAAACGGTAGCTCTCCGCAAACATCCCCGTCACGATGTCGTTGCCGATCTTCCATACGGGGCCGTTGTTGTCGGCCAGCAGTATGGCTTTGACCTCCTCATGCTTGGTCGTGCCGCTGTCCTGGTAGGAGCGTACCAGCGTCACTTCCTTGCCGACATACTTGTGCAAAAGTTTTGCAGGCTCGAGCAGGTCGTATTCGTAGTTTTGCTCGATGACCCCGAGTTTTTCGGGCTCGTTCAACGAGCGAAAATGCACTGTGGCGGGATTCACGGTCGCGGCAATATCCATGAACTTGAGCCGGAACGCGCCGCTCGGGAGCGCCAGTTGGCGGACATCCCGCACAAGAGCAATGTTGGAGTTGTAGACCGTCACGGCGAGATCGGTCTGGTCACCCAGGCTGGTAGTCTGATCGGTGGACACCGTGCGAACAGCATCTTTCTCCTGTGCCGCATAAACCTTATGTGTCTGGCGGAGCGCGTAAAGCAGTACCGCGCCGGCAATCAGCGCGACCGCCGATGCCGCAATCCAGCGCAAACGATTTCCGACTCGAGAGCTGAAACTCTTCATGATAATCACCTCGTTCTGATTTCGCCTTCACACTTAGAACGGAGCTGAAAGAAAATCTTGCAGCTGAAAAAACAGGCCGTTGGGTCTGTGCCGCCTCACTGGCTCGTGGCTTGCGTCCAGGTGACGCCGCCGTCGTCAGTCTTGAAACTGTTCCGACGGGACGCATCCCACACCGTGGCATGAAGTGCGTCCGAGGCACGGATCAGATGAAGATTTTGTGAGATGGGTGAAGCGACAGAAACCCAGTGTGCGCCGCCGTCGGCAGTGCGAAGGATTGTGCCTCCGTTGCCGATCACCCAGCAAACTTGCTCCGACGGCGCGGAGCCCAGGAAAAGATCGGCGGCTGTGCCGCTGACCTGCGAACTCCAGGTGAGCCCTCCGTCCGTGGATTGCTCGATGAGTCCGGCCATTCCCAGACGCCAGATCACTTTGCCGCCAGGCGCAGGAACCGCATGTGGGCTGCGGCTCTTTGCCATACGAAATTCCGACGTATCCCGCGATCCCGAAGAGAGTTCCAAAGTTTCGGGAGCAGCAGCCTCTGGCAGGGCCTTTTTCGGCGTCTTGGATTCCATCTGGGGCAAGCCGGCAGGCCCGCCCACAGCGGGCTTTGCCGGTGAGGCTTGCAATTGAGCCAGATTGGTCGCTTCACGCCCGTGCATTGGGAGCTGATCCGTCTGTTTCAATTTCGAAGCATCGGCTACTCCGCCAACACTGGCGCCCTCCGCGGCGATCTCCGGGGCTTCCGCGGTCACTTTCTCTTCCGCGTCTTTACGATCAGACTTTGCGACAACACCCGGCGAAAGTGTCGCGATTTCATTCCTTGTCGGTTCAGCCCTGTGATTCTTGAGTTCGTCGACAGCAGCGGCGCGGGTGTCCGGCGCGCCAGCCGCCTTCGAAGAAGAAGGTTTTTGGGCCTTTTCGCGCTCCGCAGTCGCGGCCGCAACCGGTGTTAGCGGCGCCGGCGGACGATTCTCGGCGACTTCGATCTTCACCGTCTGCAGCGCTTTCGCCGGCCGCTTCTCATGCACAGCGACCCACACGAGCAAGCCCGCGGCCAGTGCGCCTGCAGGCGCAAGCCAGCGCCAGTGAAGAACTTGAGGGTGCTTCGGTTTTCGTTGCAAAGGAGCCGACGCAGTGGCTTCTTGCCCCTCGCCCGCGCCTAAGGGAATTGCATCGGTCGCCTCGAGTTGCTCGAGAATTTCCCGGCAGTTCGAGCACGCCGCGGTGTGCGGCTTCCAAGTGTTCATTTCTTCCGCGGAGAGCGAACGCTCGTGATAGGCAGCAAGAGTCTCGGCGTCGGGACACGCCGCGGCCCCTGCGTCCGCGCGCAGACGGCGGGTGAGCGCTTTCTCGAAACTCCGTTCGCGGTCCTCAAGCGCCATAAGCTTCACCATCCTTAGAACGGTCCTGGGCCGGCTTCTTGCAGCATGCTGTCACTTCTTCGGCCTTTCTGCTGCCGGGGTTTGCGTACTTCGCCGCGGAAGCGAACTATCGAGATCGATGGGGGCCTCTTCTGCTGCGTACTCGAAACACAGCACAGTTTCGGCATCGCTGAGGCCGGTCTCTCCCGCGAAACCATTGGCGGGCGCCTGCCCTTCCCGAAGCATTTCCTCCACAATGCGCCGAAGATCACGCCGGATACGTTCCAGGTTGCGTGAGACGCTGGACTCATGCTCACCAAGATGCCGGCCAATATCCGCGAGGGTTTGTTCCTCTGCGTAATACAAGCGGAGCCGTTCGGAATCTCGAGGATCTAGGCGCGCCAGAGCCACATCCAGCGCACGGCGGAATATTTTCAAGTAGCGCTCGCGATGCGGATCGGCAGGCGATTCCAAAGACAAGACTCGGCGCGGCTCGAAACTTTCTGGCACTGTTTCGCCGTCGTCCAGGGTAGTAAAACGCCGGCCGGCGCGGACGGCATCGATATGGCGCTGCGCCAGCACGGCGCGCAGCCAGGTTTTTAGTGAACTCCGGCCGTGATAATAACGGAAGAGCGAGCGCTCGCCGGTCCTGACATCGGCAAGGCCATAAAGCTCGGCGAAGAGCGAATCGGCCAGTTCATGGGCTTCGGGAGAATCCGCGCGACGTCGTAGTACCGTGGCGGCGGCAGCGCGCAGGTAACCGCGATAGACGG
>Ga0307479_10000992_pt1 | contig 25625 bp, 23 predicted proteins | sample atmos_gasesECM4C_FD_203743 | JGI IMG/M metagenome (GOLD analysis project Ga0307479, IMG submission 203743) | Hardwood forest soil microbial communities from Morgan-Monroe State Forest, Indiana, United States - atmos_gasesECM4C_515 | ecosystem: Environmental > Terrestrial > Soil > Temperate... | reverse complement strand
GCCCCTTGGCAATTGCATTCGCTCGTAACACGAGCATCGCCCGCGTTTCATGCTCCGCGAGCGGTGCACCCACCCCGCACGCGTGGCTGCGAACCAGATTCACCTGCAGCTGCCGTATCTGATCGCGAGAAATTCGTACCGACGCCATCTTCCCGAATCCGGTGTTCACGCCGTAGACCGCTGCATTCGACTCGACCAGCTGTTCAATCACCGCACGCGATGCGGTCATCTTCTCGCGCGCCGAGGGCGCCAGCTCCACCTCAACGTTATCGAAAACGACGGCATAGAGTTCCGCAAGCGTCAAATGTTCGCCGTCGATTCGAATCTTATTCATGCCCGTTTCCTATCCTGGTTTCGTGTCCCAATGATGATTTTGGCGGGCATAGAGAGCGGCATATCCGGAAGTTGGGCGTTAGCATTCACGCGCTGTGGCTCTTCATCGGTAGCGGCAGATATTTACGATATTTCTCCGGCAAGGATTTTGTCTGCCCGGCGCGGTTGCAAATCACATGTGTCGTTTCGCCCGTCGCAATCGTCTCGCCCGTCTCTTGATGAATGATTTCATACGCAAATCGAACCGTCCGCCGTTGCGCAGCCGTCACGCGCGTACGGATCGTCAGCAAATCATCAAACCGCGCCGGCCGTTTATACCGGCAGTTCGCTTCCGCCACCACCAGAAAACTATCGTCCTCGATTTCCATCTTCTTGTATTCGAATCCAATCTGCCGGCAAAGCTCCACGCGTCCAATTTCGAACCACGTGAAATAATTCCCGTAGTACACCACGCCCATCTGATCCGTCTCCGCATACCGGACGCGGATGGTCGTGTCAGCAAATTCCTTGAGCGCCAGATCCGAATCGCCGCCGGCTCGATTCTCATTCGCGTTCGTGCTCACTGTCCGGTCCACTTTGGATCGCGCTTCTCGAGAAACGAGGAAACCCCTTCGCGAAAATCAGCAGTCGCCCGAATTTCGGCATTCTCGCGCGTGGCTAGTTCAATCTCCGCTCGAATGTCAGCCTCATTGAAACGGCGCAGCAGCCGCTTCGTTCGCAGAATACTCGTCGGACTCGCAGCGATCAGCTGCGCCGCGATCTCGTGGGCACGCTCGAGAAGTTTCTCCGTCGGCACAACCTCGGTAATCAGCCCGATTCGCAGCGCCTCCGCAGCATCGACGATGCGTCCGGTAAGCAGCAATTCCGTTGCACGCTTTTCCCCGATTTGGCGCCTCAAAAAAACCGACACCAGCGCCGGAATGAACCCGATCCGCACCTCCGAATATCCCAGCTTCGCTTCCGGCGTCGCGAGCGTGAAATCCGCCAGCGTCGCGATTCCGCAACCGCCCGCGATTGCAGCACCATTTACGATAGCGATTACCGGATTCGGAAACTCGTAGATGCGGTAAAACATCCGCGCCATCGCTCTCGAATCAGCCATATTTTCATCGAGTGATTGGTTCGCAATCGTCCGTAAGCCATCGAGATCCATTCCCGCGCAGAACGATTTTCCCGAGCCCGTGATAATGACGACGCGCGCGGGACCGTTTTCCGCCTCGTCGAACGCCGCTAGTAGTTCCTGGATCATTTGCGACGAGATCGCGTTCCGCTTTTCAGGCCGCGTCAGCGTAATAGTGGCAATTTGATTTTGTTGCTCGAGCTTGAGTGTGCTGTATGTCATCGCAGGATGTTCTGAATCGCCCGCATCAGTTCGGTTTCGCCGCCGCTTCCGTGTGGGTGTACTTCTCGCGCAGTTCGCCCGTCATCGCGCACGCGATTGCAAGAGACTTGGTGTCAATCCCGGTTGCAATGCCGCGCGCCGTTAGCGTCGTCAGAATCGCTTCTGTCGGAATATTGCCCACAAGTTCGTCCCCAGCAAAAGGGCAGCCGCCCAGTCCCGTAAGCGCCCCGTCAAATCGCCGGCAGCCCGCTTCGTAAGCCGCAAGCACTTTCTCCGCCGCGCGATCCGGCCGGCTGTGCAAATGCACTCCAATCTCAACTCCGGCAACAGCGGCTGTCGAGGTCTTATAAACGGCGGCCACATCGTGCGGCGATGCTGTCCCCACTGTGTCCGCCAGCGAAATCGTCCGCACCCCGATGTCTTTCAGCCACACAACCGTCTCTTCGACGATCTCTGGCCCCCAAGGCTCGTCGTAAGGATTTCCGAACGCCATCGAAACATACACGACCAACTTTTTGCCCGCTGCTTTCGTGTCCTTCTGAATCTTCTGCACCAAATCCCGCGATTCCGCTCGCGACATATTCGCATTGGCCCGGCGAAAATACGCAGAAATCGAATACGGATAGCCGATCGTCGTCACGCCCGGCGTCGAAAGCGCGCGGTCGAGTCCTTGCGCGTTCACGACGATGCCAATAATCTCTGGCGCTTCGCCCGTTGGCGATTTCACGCGGCTCAGTTCTTTCATCACCGCTTCGCTATCAGCCATCTGTGGCACGTGCTTCGGCGACACAAAACTCACCGCGTCAATATGCCGGAATCCCAGCGAAACTAGGCTGCTCAGATATTTTATTTTTTCTTCTGTCGGAATAATCTGCCGCAGCCCCTGCCAGGCATCGCGCGGGCATTCAATGATTGTTATTGTTTCGGTCATATTCGGCCTTGGCGCTTCCTGATCAAGTCAACTAAGAAAGAAACACTTAGAACTATTGCACCAAGCACGCCGATCATTAACCACTGCTCATGCGGCCGAGGGGGAAGCTGACTGTAGTCCCAGTCAATCTGTCCCGGTACCGGTTTTGGGGGCCAACTTAGGTAGGCATTGATAAAGAGAAATGCTACCGCGGCAAGAAGAACACAAGTCCGTCGGCTAATCATGTCTGTAAGACACCGGTTTTGAATTCCGCCACATACGGATTCAACGACGCAGCCTCCAAAGCCTCAATCAAAGCCTCGCGCGTGTGCGCCGGATCGATAATCGCGTCCACCCACAACCGCGCCGCCGCATAGCGTGGGTCGATTTGGTGCTCGTAGGTGGCGCGCACGGATTCGTACAATTCTTTTTTGTCTTTGTCGGTGAGTTTCTTGCCTTCGCGCTCGAGCTGCTTGATTTTGATCTCAACCAGCGTCCCCGCCGCCGCATCCCCGCCCATCACCGCATACCGGGCCGTGGGCCACGCAAAAATAAACCGGGGATCGTACGCCTTTCCGCACATCGCGTAATGCCCGGCTCCAAAACTCCCTCCGCAAATCACGGCAATCTTCGGAACCACACTATTCGCCACGGCGTTAACCAGCTTCGCCCCCGCACGAATGATGCCGCTCCATTCCGCCTCTTTCCCCACCATAAACCCATTCACATCGTGGAGAAAAATCAGCGGAATCAAATTCTGATTGCAGTCCAGAATAAACCGCGCCGCCTTGTCCGCCGCTTCCGTGTAAATCACTCCGCCAAACTCGATTCGCTTCTCTCCCGTGCCCGGCGCCGCCACCGTGACGTGCTTCTTCTGATTTGCCACAATGCCTACAGCCCAGCCGCCAATGCGCGCGAATCCACACAGCACCGTTTGCCCATACTCGGCTCGATACTCCTCAAACTCGCTGCCATCCACGATCCGCGCAATGATCTCGCGCATGTCGTATTGCTTTCCCGGATTCGACGAAAATATTCCGTAGATTTCCTCGCCCGGATGCGAAGGCGGCCGCGCAGGTTTGTGATCGAACGGAGCCTTGGGGCGGTGGCCGATCTTATCCGCCAGCGCGCGAATTCTCTGGATGCACGCCTCGTCATCCGGCTCGCGGAAATCCACCGTGCCGCTGATCTGCGCGTGCATTTTTGCCCCGCCAAGCTCCTCCGCCGAAGTCTTCTGCCCGATCGCTGCCTGCACTAATGCTGGACCCGCGAGAAACAACCCGCTTCCTTCCGTCATCAAAATGTGGTCGCACATCACGGGCAGATACGCCCCGCCCGCCACACACATCCCCATAATCGCCGTGATCTGCGGAATTCCTTGCGCGCTCATCACCGCGTTGTTCCGGAACACGCGCCCGAAATCATCAGTGTCCGGGAAAACATCCTCTTGCAGCGGAAGGAAAACGCCGGCGGAATCCACCAGGTAAATCGTCGGAATTCGGTTCTCGATCGCAATATTCTGCGCGCGAATCACTTTCTTCGCCGTCATCGGAAAAAACGCGCCCGCTTTCACCGTCGCGTCATTCGCGATAATCATCACCTGCCGGCCGGACACGCGCCCCAGCCCCACCACCGTCCCCGCCGCCGGCGCGCCGCCCCACTCTTCGTACATCTCATACGCGGCGTAGAGGCCCAGCTCGAAGAACTCAGTCTTCGGGTCGATCAGCTTCGCGATACGCTCACGCGCCGTCAGCCGTCCCTTCTTGTGTTGCGACTCAATCGCTTTCGCGCCGCCGCCCTGCCGGATTCGCTCTTCCTCATTCTTGATTTCAGTCAGGCGGTCCACCATCTGTCGGCTGTTTTTCTCAAAGCCGGCAGACTTCGCATCCACCTGCGTCTCAATCACCGTCCCGCTCACCGGTCTCCTTCGCCCGCTCCGCTACTCACCGCCGTTGGGCCGCACGATACTTTCAAACACTCACGTCGAAACTACGCATTGTATCATTCACATATCGTTTTGACTTGCTCACGCGCTGCTATAGAATTGCATCTGCCCGCACGGCTCATGCGCATCAATCGGCCTGCGAGCCAAATCTTATTCCGGAGGCGCCTATGCTTTGCCGTTTTGTTGCGGGGAATAGGTCCGTCTCCGGTCTTTCGCTCTAGCCCGCATACGACCGACTCGGCCTTCCTGAGCCCCGAATCTCCGTACTAATGTTGACGCATCTTTGCCCAAGATTTTGAACCGCTTTCCTTCGCCCTTGAGAGGGCCGAGAATTATTGAGGAGATTCACAAATGAAATTCGTCGACATGGAATTGGCACGCCGCCTGGAACTGGCCGGCCATCCGGACTTCCTTTCAGAAGGAGAAGCAGAGGTCAGCAACTTGGAGTCGAAACGCCCAGGAGACGTCCGAATCGCCGTAGGCGGTGGCATCGCCGAATTTCGCGGTGTCAATTCGCCGGTAACTCAAGCGGAAGGCCTCGGCCTGAACGGCCCCGTGAGCGAAGAAGACATGGAACGCATGGAGAAATTCTATCGCTGCCGCGGCTCCGCAGTTTTCATCGAGGTCTGCCCCATGGCCGATCCCGGATTCATCGAAATGCTCGGAAAGCGTGGATATCGTGTACTCGAATTTTCCAACATGCTGATCCGCGAAATCGATCCGCAGGAGAAGTTTCCTGAATATTCCGCCGAAATCGTAATTCGGCCCGCCGAACCAGCGGAATCCCGCCTGTTCGCCGAAACAGTCTCTCGCGGTTTCGCCGATCACTTCGAGCCTACCGAAGACTTGATCAACACGATCCAGGAATTCTTCTCTGGCCCCGGCCTCGTGCCGTACTTGGTATGGATTGACGGCAAACCGATCGGTGGCGGGACGCTCGGAATTCGAAAAGGAATCGCCGGCCTTTTCGGGATGAGCACGCTACCTGAATTCCGCCGGCGCGGCGTGCAGGCGGCCCTCATTTCCGCGCGCCTCGAGGCTGGCCGCGCAGCTGGCTGCGACCTCGCGATGAGCGTCACCCAGCCGTCGAGCGGCTCGCAACGCAATCTCGAGCGCCAGGGCTTTCGCGTCGTCTACACGCGAACCAAATTCACTCGTCAGTGGAATTGAGTTGCGAGTCAATCGCCCGGGTGATCTTTCGCGCCTGCTCAATCGCCTCGGCGACCACTGACTTATCGGCGGCTTTCTGAACTAAGCCGCAAGCGAACGCTTCTTCAGCGTCGAGCCTGCGGCCCGTCACTAGCATCTCGAGCGCGCGGCTGTGTCCGATCAATCTCGGCAATCGTTGCGTTCCGCCCCAACCGGTGATGATGCCAAGGCTCCCGCCGGGATGAGCAAAGATCGCATCGCTTGATGCGATCCGCGCGTGGCACGCAAGCGCCAGATCGAGGCCACCGCCCATGCAATATCCGCGAATCGCCGCGACGACAGGCTTCGACGAATTCGCGACCGCCCGCATCACGCCCTGTCCGCGACGCGCAAACTCGAACGCCAAGGCCGGCGTGAGATTTGCAAGCTCAGAAATCTCGGCGCCGACTGCAAACGCGCGCTCGGTTCCGGTGATGACCGCGCCAACCAGTTCGCGCTGCTCCGCAAGTTGCACGATTTGCTCTTCGATCTTCGCCAAGGTCCTGCGCTCAAGTCGCGGAAATCCGTCATCGCTTTCGAGAGTGAGAAGCAAGATGCCGTCGTGCTGCGCGGCCGAAAGAAGGCTACGCACTGCGGGAACTACGCGCCTTTCGGCGCGGTGGAAACTCGCTGGCGGATAAAATCTACGATTGCTTGCGTAGGTGTGCCGGGAAGAAAAACCTCTGCGATGCCGGCCTTTTTCAATGCGGGAATATCGGGTTCCGGAATGATGCCGCCGATCAGCACAGTGACGTCGTGCATGCCCTTTTCGCGGAGCAATTCCATCAATCGCGGGCAGATCGTGTTGTGCGCGCCGGAAAGAATCGAGAGGCCGATCACGTCCACGTCTTCCTGCGCCGACGCGGAAGCGATCATCTCCGGCGTCTGCCGCAAGCCTGTGTAAATCACTTCCATGCCGGCGTCACGCAAGGCACGCGCAATCACTTTCGCTCCGCGGTCGTGCCCATCGAGGCCTGGCTTCGCGATCAACACTCGGATTTTCTTTTCAGCCATTCAGTGATTCCATTTTCCTCAAACACGTCGCGCGCGCTTGTTTTTCTGGCGCCTGAAAGCATACTTCAAAACCCTCAGCCCGCGATAGCGCCCGCTCGGTTGTTCCTCTCGGGCGTCGACCATCGTGCTCGCTACTTCAAGGTTGTGATGAACTCTTCCAGCATAATGTTGAATTTCTCGGCGTCATCAACAAAGAGCGCGTGTCCTGCATCATCGAATGTTTCAACTTTTGAGCCCGGGATGCGCTTCTGCATGTCCTGAAATGTGGGCATCAGGTCCTTGCTAGCAGCGGCGATCACCGTCGGTTTGTCAATTTTGGACAAGGCCGGACTGTTGTCGGTCGTGAAACCGGCAAATGCCATCGCCACAGCGGAGTCAGTGGGTTCCGCCATCGAAGCTTTCATCACGCGTTGCAGGTATTCTTCAGCCTGCTGTTTTTTGTACATGTTGCGTACGAAATCGTTGGTGAACTTTTCTCGATTCGTTTGGGCGAACTTCAGAAATCCGAAATAACGCTTGAGAGTCTCAGGCGCCTGATCGAAATTCGCGACGCCGTCAACGAGCACTATGCCTGCAATTCCGTTCGTTCCGAACTGATCCACGTACGATGCAATCTCCGTCACCGCCATTGACCAACCGACCAGCACCACCGGCGCCATGTGCAATTGGTCGATCACGGCTTTGATGTCGCGGGCGTGCGACGCGGGATAATTTCCTTCGCCCGCCTTGGACGAGTCGCCCTGCGAACGCGGGTCCATCGCCACCACTCGATAGTCGGGAGAAAAATGCGAGATCTGGTTCTCCCAGATCCAGCCGGGCATGGTCCAGCCGGGAATAAACAAAATGGAAGGGAATTGGTGCGGCCCAGTGACGGAAATGTTGCCCTTGGTAATCGTGACGGAAGGCGGCAAGGGATTGCCCACTTCCGCGTTTCCTACCGGAGTTTTCGAGCGGCCGGATTCGACGTAGTGAATCTTCGCCCCGTCCCACGAAGTGACGAAACCGCTCTTCGGATGCGGATTTTTATCCTTGGCCGGAAGTGGCGCGGCCGAGCCGGCAGTTGCGAACGCCGAAAGCAAAATGCAGAGCGCGATCGCACTCGCACTCGCACTCCTGTTCAAGCTCCTCCGCACTCTGTCTCTCATTTTTTCTTGAGCCTCGATTCGTCCGTGTTGGAGTCCAGGGGGGATTCGCTAGGTGATCGCCACTTCTTCGTAGACGCCAAAAGGCCCGCGCATTGTGTCGCAGATTTCGCCGAGCGTGGCGTAGGCTTTTACCGCCTCGAAGAGATAGGGCATCAGGTTCTCGGTGCCGGCGGCCGCTTTGCGCAACGCGTTCAGTCGCCGCTCGACCTCTGCATTCGAGCGATCCGCGCGCAATTTCCGGAGGCGATCGCCCTGGCGATGCGCTACGGTTTCGTCAATCTGCAAAATTTCGAGCGGCTTTTCGTTGGCCACGTAATCATTCACGCCGACGACGATTTTCTCTTTGCGGTCAACGGCCACTTGATAGCGATACGCCGCTTCGGCAATTTCGCGCTGCGGAAAGCCGCGCTCGATTGCTGCGACCATGCCGCCCAGCGCGTCGATTTTCTCGATGTAATCCCAGGCTCCGCGCTCCACTTCATCGGTGAGCGCTTCGACGAAGTAAGAGCCACCCAGCGGGTCGGCTGTGTTCGTAACACCGCTTTCATGGGCGATGATCTGTTGCGTACGAAGCGCGAGCGTGGCGGCGAACTCAGTCGGCAACGCCCAGGCTTCATCGAGCGAATTCGTGTGCAGCGACTGCGTGCCGCCCATCACGGCTGCGAGCGCTTGCAGGGCTGTCCGCACCACGTTGTTGTACGGTTGCTGCGCGGTGAGCGAGCAACCGGCCGTCTGCGTGTGGAAACGCAGCGCCCAGGAACGCTCGTTCTTCGCGCCAAAGCGATCGCGCATCGTCTTGTACCAGATGCGGCGCGCGGCCCGATATTTCGCGATTTCTTCGAAGAAATCGCTGTGCGCGTTGAAGAAGAAAGAAAGCCGCGGCGCAAAATCGTCCACGTTCATTCCGCGGCGCACGCCGTAATCGACGTACTCGATTCCGTCGCGCAGCGTGAATGCCAGCTCCTGAATCGCGGTCGAACCGGCTTCGCGGATGTGATAACCGCTGATCGAGATCGGATTGAATTTCGGAGTGTGCTTCGCGCCGAATTCGAGAGTATCAATCACCAGCCGCATCGAAGGTTCCGGCGGATAGATGTATTCCTTCTGCGCGATGTATTCCTTGAGAATGTCGTTCTGCAAAGTGCCGGAGATTTTCTTCCAATCGGCGCCCTGCTTTTCGGCGACCGCCAAATACATCGCCCAGATCACCGCAGCGGGCGAATTGATGGTCATCGAAGTGGTGACGTCGGCGAGCGGAATCTTGTCGAAGAGCACTTCCATGTCGGCCAGCGAACTGATCGCCACACCGCATTTGCCGACCTCGCCTTCGGACAATGGATGGTCGGAGTCATATCCCATCAACGCAGGCAGATCGAATGCGACGGAAAGCCCGGTCTGCCCTTGCGAAAGCAAGTAGCGAAAGCGCGCATTCGTGTCTTCGGCCGTTCCGAAACCCGCAAATTGGCGCATCGTCCAAAGTTTTCCGCGATACATCGTGGAGTGAATTCCGCGCGTGTAAGGCGGCTGCCCGGCAAAACCAAGGTCGCGCTCCGCGTCCCAGCCTGCGAGATCAGCTTGCGTGTAAAGGCGTCGGATTGGATAGCTCGAGACGGTGGTGAAATCGGCGTCTCGATCGGGAGTCCTTCGCAGCGTGGGAGCGAGCGTTTTTTCTTCCCACTCGTGTTCGGCGGCCGACGGCTTCCGGACGGATTCAAAACTCTGCGTGGGCAGAGTCTTCACGGACTTAGTCGTCTTCACGTCGTTACTCATCGGCGCTCCCCCGGGGCGAAGCGGTCTTGGCCGCTCGCAAATTGCCGAATACGCTCATTCCAAGATTCTAGGGCATTGCGGCGGAGGCAACAAGGAGTGCGAAGCCGGGGACCGCGAAATCCCGAAATAGCCGATTTTGTTGCGGTTAGAAAATACGTAAGTAGTGATTCTGAGGTAGTTAGCCGAAATCCTGTAAAACAAGTGTTGCGGTTAGAAATGCGGCGAGCAGCGAGCGAGACTGGATTCGCTGCGCTCTCGACTCGTCGAGTGCGAGAGGCTCCTGTCATGCCTGTTTTACAGTGCGTCATCATAACTCAAACGCGACGGTAGCAAATTGCGGGACGGGCCGCAAGAAGTTATTCGAGCGAGGATCGCTTATCCCCGGGCGAATTCTCTGGATAAACGGCGGTTTATTTTCCTGGGACGCCTCCGTCGGCCTCAGGCGTTCCCGGAATATTCGGCTGGCGATTGATTTTGCCGCGGCGCGCGTCGGCGACGAGGATGTGATTCACGTCGAGCGTGCGGCCCACGGCTTGATCGAAGTTCACGGAAGCTTCAATCAAATTGATCTTGGCGCGCAGCTCGTTCCCTTGCGCGGTGGTCAAGTCGCGCGAACGGAGCACTACCTGGTAGCTGGTTGACGAACCGAGCTGATATTTCTTCTGTTCAGCGTCGAGCGTCTGCTGCGCCAGGATGCGGGCCTTTTCGGCGGCAGCCACCTGCGAGCGGTCCTGCTGCAATGCAATTTGAGCGTTGCGCACATTGACGAAAATCGTGTTCTGAAGCTGGCGGTACTGCACCACTTGCTGGCGCTTATCGATTTGCGCACGAGCGCTGTCTGCTTGAGCCGAGCGATTCCGAATCGGAAGGACGAGGTTCAGCCCCGCGCTATAGGTCGGGAAATCGGCGTGAACCATCTGATCGAGCGCCGTCCCGAGACCACTACGCTGGACCGTTGTCGTCGTGTTGAACACGGGCAGACCGACGAAAGCCGGGACGCCTGGCGCGCCCGGATTTCCGACGTTGAATGGTAGACCGTCCAAGCCAACGATGGGGGCACTGGTCTGAGCCTGAAATCCCGTCTGCGTCTGATTCTGCACGATCGTGTCTCCCGCAAGTCCTGTGGCGCTGTACTGTCCGACGAGGTTAAGGACGGGGAGCAAGCCATTGCGCGTCGCCTTCACTTCGATTTCTGCGTTCTTCAAATTCAGGTCCGCTTGGAACACTTCGGGGCGCTTCTGCCATGCTTCTTGTACCGCGTCCATCAGCGGAAGGTTTTCGGTGATGTTTGGCGTGGCGATCGGAGTGGTGGGAATCACTTCGATATTCAGCAGGGAGGGGGCGGTTGGATTACGCGTGATCGCATTCAGCAACACGGTTTCCTGCTGCAATTTGTTGGTCTGCGCGACGATCAGATTTTGGGTATCGGTCGCAAGCTCCGATTCCGCCGTCAGAACGTCGAGCGGCGCCATCGTCCCGATTTGCAGCTGTTTCTTGTTGTCCTCATACAACTTCTGCGAGACGGCCACAGCCGCTTCTTCCACCTTCACGTTCTCGCGGGCGAAGACCAGCTCCCAGTAATCGGTTTGCACGGCGGAGACGGTGGCAATCACTTGCTGCGCGAATTGCGAGTCGGCAACTTTCAAAGTGTTTTTTGCTTCGATGATGTAGCGCGTGTTCGGCAGGATTCCGAAACCGTTGAGGAGCGGCTGTTGCACTGAGAAAAGCAAGGTGGACTGGACAGCAGGGTTGAAAATCGTGGCGGGAGAATTCGTCGAGCTTCGTGTATTGTCGAATGCGACCTGGATTGAGGTTCCGGTGTGAAATCCCTGCGTATAGGAGACGTTCGCATAAGCGTTGTAGTCGATCAGGTCGAATGCCTTCGTCGCGACTCCAACTCCCGAACTTAGCGGGTTATTTATAGGGATGGATGCCCGGGCCCAATCGGTGTTGACGACCAAAGTGGGATCAAAACCTGTTTGCGGTGAAGTACCCAGGATCACGGTCTGCGATGCACCGAGTCCGTGGGCGACAGCTCCTGCGTTGGCCCGAAGCAGCTCGGTTTGTGCGATGAACGGCGTGAATCGCTGGAGACTGATGTCCAAATTATTTTCGAGCGCAATCGAAATTGCGTCGTCGAGACTGAGCATCAACTTTCCATCTTGGATGAGCTGATCGATGCCGGGCGCATTCGTCAGTAAGGGTTCCGGCATGGAGACTGGGGTGTAAGGTTTCCAGAACTGAGGGAACCAGGGCTGACCCTTTGAATAGTCCAAGCCTTTTGTGGCCGCGAGGTTTCGTGGGGGAAAATAGTCAGCCGAGGCAGTTTGCTGCGCGGCAGATTGGCTGGCGGGAGGCGCCTGGGCCTGAGTTTGATTTTGATCCGCTGCCGGCGGGGTGGCACTCTGGCCCTGCTGGCTTTGTTGAGACTGGGCGGCTTCCTGAGCCTGCGCGGAAACCGGCGCCACGACCAGCGATGCAATAATGAACGCCAAAACCACCGACTTCAGAAACGCTTCGATCGCAAGTCTTCCGATCATCGTGTTTTTTCCTCTCCGAACCTCTGGAGTCTGATTGCTGATTTCAACCCTGAATTCATGCAAGCCTCAAGCTTCTACAACGTGCGGCGCGCCGATTTGTTTCAGAAACCGTATTTCGGTGCAAAGTAGCGGCCACGCGTAACTTCCAGAATATAGACGAGTAAAGGGGAAATTCGATTCGCCGCCTGTTCGATTTCGGTCAGTGCTGTGCGTATCCGAACAAGCGCGGGCAGGAGTGTAGCATTGCAATCTGCGGCCTGACAATTCGCATGGCCGAGAATGCTCAAAGAGGATGCTCAAAGTTGCATCGCGTCGAAGAGGCGGCGAGCGTCCGAAAGTTGACACTCTAGTTGGCAGCGTCTACCATGACGCTGGCCAAAGCCCAACCCTCCATGCCACGGCATTTCTCATCCTTGAACTCTTTTCGCGCGGCGGTTTGCCTGACGCTGCTGTTGCTCGTGAGCTCGGTTGCTCACGCCGAAAAGACGGATCAGCTTAAGCCGCAGGGTTACGTCAATGACTTTGCGGGAGTGCTGAGCGCGTCGGCAAAGGCTCAGCTGACGGCGCTGTGCACGGAGGTGGATCAGAAGGCTAAGGCGCAGATCGCCGTCGTCACGGTGAAATCGCTCGACGGGCAGCCGGTGGAAGATTTCACGCTTGATCTGGCGACGAAGTGGGGCGTGGGGCCGAAGCAATCTGCCAGCGGCGTGATGATTCTGTTTGCGACCGAGGATCGGAAGAGCCGGGTGGAGGTTGGATACGGGCTCGAACCGATTCTTCCCGACGGAAAAGTCGGCGAGTTCCTGCGTGAAGCTGTGCCGATGCTTCGCGGCAATGATTACGATGGCGCACTATTGCTCGTGACTCGGCGAATCGCGGATGTGATTGCCGCTGATCGCGGCGTGTCGCTGTCGGGAAACGCGCCCTTGCCGGCGCGTCGCGCACCTCCGCAAGATACCGGCTGGTCCATTGGTCAGATACTGCTTTTGCTTTTCATAATTTTCGTCGTGTACTCGGTTATGAAAGGCATTGGTGGCGGCGGCCGTAGTAACTACACACGAGGCGGCGGAAGCGGCTGGTGGATTGGGGCGATGATTGGTTCTGGGATGGGCGGAGGGCGCGGGGGCTGGGGCGGCGGCGGTTTTGGTGGAGGCGGTGGTGGCGGGGGCGGTTTCGGTGGCTTCGGCGGAGGTTCCTTCGGTGGCGGTGGAGCAAGCGGAAGCTGGTAGCATCGCTGGGATTTCGTAGTCGGCTAGTTTCTCTTGGTCCAGCTTAGAAGGTGTGCGATGGAAGCAAAGCTCAAACAGATCGTAGAGAAACTGCAATCGGCGGCGGGTGACAATCTGCAAGCCGCGGTGCTCTACGGGTCCGCCGTTACGGGCGAATTTCAAGCGCACCATTCCGATCTGAACATTGTCTGCCTCGTGAAGCGCGCGACGGCTGCTGACCTTGAGGCTATGCACGGAGTGGCGGAGTGGTGGATGCGCGAAGGGCATCCGGCGCCGCTCGTTTTCACCTATGAGGAATTGCAGCGCTCTGCGGACGTTTTTTCCATCGAGCTTTATGACATCAAAGCGCGCCATCGCATGTTGTACGGCGAAGATTTTTTCTCTCAGCTTGAGGTTCCGTTGCATCTGCACCGGTTGCAAGTGGAAAGGGAACTGCGGATCGACTGGCTGCGGCTGCGGCAAGCGGTGCTAGCAGCGCCGCAAACCAAAAAAGCGCACATCGGAATCATGATGGCGTCGGTTTCCGCGTTCTGCTCGCTTTTCCGGCACGCGCTTGCGGCGCTGGGACAACCGATGCCCGATACGAAGCGGCAGGCGGTGGATGCGATGGCATCGCTGACGGGCGCGAATCCGAGCGCATTTCACGCGGTGCTGGATTTGCGGGAAGGGAAGCGCAAGGAGCGGGAGATTGATATCGAAGCGTCGCTCCACGCATACCTGGAGTTTGTTGAGGTGGTGACGAGCGAAGTGGATCGCAGATTCGCTGCACAGTAGTGCGAAGCTGGGCGCACAGCCACGCCAGGCGTCGCGGTTGTTTACATTCCGCACCGGAGGAACGCACAGATGAAAGCGCTCTTGGGACTGGTGGCAGTGATTGTGATTCTGGTTTTGATTTTTGGCGGCATGTACGTCAGCACGAAAAACAAGATTGTTACGATGGATGAGCAGGTGAAATCGAATTGGGCGCAGGTGGATGTGGTGTTGCAGCGGCGCGCGGATTTGATTCCGAACCTCGTTGAAACGGTGAAAGGCTTTGCTGCGCACGAAGAAATCGTGTATGGCGATATCGCGAAGGCGCGCTCGGCGTTGCTGAATGCAAAAACACCTTCGGACAAGATCGCGGCCAATGGGCAGCTCGATGGCGCTCTTGGGCGCTTGCTGGCGGTGGTCGAAAATTATCCGCAACTCAAATCGAACGAGAACTTTTTGCGGCTGCAGGACGAATTGGCGGGCACTGAGAATCGGATTGCCGTCGAGCGGAAGCGCTACAATGATTCTATTCAGGCTTATAACACTTTCATCCGCCAATTTCCGAACAGCCTGTTCGCCAGCTGGGCCGGCTTCAAGGAGAACGACGCTTATTTTAAGGCGTCCGAGGGCTCTCGCGAGGCTCCCAAGGTGCAATTTCCGGCGGCCACTCGCTAGGATTCGCGATTCGAATATTACAGTCGCGTGAAGCGTTGCGGGCCGGGATGCGGTTATGCGGCGGTTATCTTGACCCGTGCATTCCGGCGCGCTAGGCTACTTTGACAGGACATCAACGGGGTTAGAGCCGCTCAAAAATTGATGAAACAAACTGTGAGAATTGCCGGAGGGATCAGCGAGCTGTTCGGCACCCTCGATGAAAACCTCAAGCTTTTCGAAGCCAACCTGCACGTCACCACTCATCTGAAGGATCATGATCTGGAGATTGAAGGCGAGCCTGCGCAGGTGGAGCGCGCCGCGCTGATCCTCGACGAATACAATCAGCGCGTCCGCGATGGTCGCATTCCGGATAGCCAGGAAGTGAAGTCGCTTTTGCGAATTGCGACGCAGGCTCCCGCGAAGGAATTGCGTGGAGCGTTTTCGCCGACGCGCACGCGCACGTTTGGCAAGAAGAGCCTAGCGCCGAAAAGCACGAATCAGCGGCGATATATCGAGGCGCTTGAAACCTACGACATGGTGTTTGCCATCGGCCCGGGTGGAACAGGCAAAACTTATCTCGCGGTGGCGATGGCGGTGTCGGCGCTGCTATCGAAGCAAGTGAACCGAATCATTCTCGCGCGGCCGGCGGTGGAAGCGGGCGAAAAGCTGGGATTTCTTCCCGGCACGCTTCAGGAAAAGGTTGATCCTTATATGCGCCCGCTGTACGACGCGCTGCACGATCTGCTCGAAGCGGAGAAGCTCGAAAGTTTTCTCGAAAAGGACATCATCGAAGTGGCGCCGCTTGCATTTATGCGCGGGCGCACGCTGAATGATTCCTTCGTGATTCTCGACGAGGCGCAGAATACGACGAGCGAGCAGATGAAAATGTTTCTGACTCGCCTGGGATTCAATTCGAAAGCCGTGATCACCGGCGACATCACCCAGATTGACTTGCCCAACGAGCGCCGCTCGGGGTTGGTCGAGGCGATCGACGTAGTGGGGAATATCGAAGGCATCTCTTTTATCTATTTCGATGAGCGCGACGTGGTGCGTCACAATCTGGTGCAGCAAATTATCAAGGCGTACGATGAGCGCAAGCCCGCAACGCAGGGAGCATCCGCGAAAAGCGGTCAAAATGTGGGCGCCAGTTCTACCGCAGGCGGCGCCGCACAGGGCACCGCGCGGCGCGATTGATTTTCCCGCGTCCCATGATCGTCAACCGCCAATCACGCATTTCGGTTCCGTTACGCGACCTCGACAAATTCCTCGCTCGTGCGCGGCGCCGGTTGCGCCTGCCGAAGGACTCTCTGACAGTTTGCCTGGTGACCGACGCCGAGATCGCCCGCTGGAATCGCGCATATCGTGGCAAAAGCGGCCCTACCGATGTATTGTCGTTTGCAACGAATGCTCGCAAAGCCACGCAAAGGCGCGCAAAAAATAGCCGCGTGCGAAAAGACGAATTTGTTGAGGCCGCTGCCGCGAATCACTCGGCACAATATATCGGCGATATCGCTATCGCCCCGGCTGTGGCGAAACGAAACGCGAGCCGCTTGGGCCGCACCTTCGACGACGAGATGCGCATCCTTATACTTCACGGTATCCTCCACTTAATGGGCTACGACCACGAAGCCGACGACGGCCAAATGGAACGCCGGGAAAACAAACTCCGCCGCGAGCTGAGGCTGGTTTAGGCGATGCCGCAAATCCTTTACACGATTGGTGTACTTGCGCTCACAGCGGGTCTCGCATTGTTCGCCTACCTGGATCGCGTGTACCGTGAGCTGGGACGAATCGTCACAGGCCGAATCTTCGCGCATCTGCAAACATTCGAAGCGGATATCGAGCCGCGATTCAAGATGGACCGGCAACGCGCCGCTTTGGCGTTCACGCTGCTGGCCCGGCTTTGGCTCGTTCTCGTGGCAGCCGTCACCGCGCGCGGAGTGATTTTCTTTGTGCCGGGATCGTGGGAAGCGGCGCTTGAGATGGTCTTTTTTCTTTCCGCCGAAGTGATTGTGCTGATGCAGTTTCTTCCGTCGCTTTTGCTTGCGGGAGTGCGCGGAAATTGGATTGCGCCGTTTGTGCCGGCTGTCCGTGTATTCGTGTGGTTGATTTGGCCGGTGCAAGTGGTGCTCGAGTTGCTCGTTTCTGTGCTCCATCTTTCCGAAGATGAGCCAACTGCCGAAGTCGAAGAGCAGCAATCGATCGAGGCTTTCGTGGATGCGGCCGCGGAAGAAGGGATCATCGAGCATGACGAAGCGCGGCTGATCGAGCAGGTGATCGAATTTGGGGATAAGCGAGTGCGCGACCTGATGACGCCGCGCCCCGATGTGGTCGCCATCCGCGCCGGGGCTACGCTGGAAGAACTGAGCGAGCTGATCGTCGAGACAAAATTCTCGCGCATCCCTGTGTATGAAAAATCGCTCGATGACATCGTCGGGGTGGTGATGGCACGCGATATTCTCGAAGTCTCCGACCGCGACGCGGCCCTTCGCACCGTGCGCGAGCTGATGCGCCCCGCGCTTTTTATCCCCGAAACGAAGTCAGGTTCGGAATTATTGAAGGAAATGCAGCGCAAGAATCAGCAGATGGCGATTGTGATCGATGAGTATGGCCTGATGGCCGGCGTGGTCACCGTTGAAGACCTGATCGAGGAAATTGTCGGGGATCTGGGCGAAGAGGATCGCCGGCCAGCGCCCGACGTGGTGCGCGAATCCGGCGGCAGCATGGTGATGCGCGGCAGTGTGCCGGTAGATAAACTCACGGAGCTTCTGGGGGTGCAGCTCGATGATTCCTCCGAGCATTCCGGCGCCACCACGATTGCCGGCCTGCTGAATTCGGTGGCAGGCCACGTCCCGCGCATGGGCGAGGTGATCGATTCCGACGGCGTTCGCTTCGAAGTGCTCGAAGCCAATCAGCGCAAAGTGCTACGCGTGCGCGCCCGCCGCGTCCCCTCCGGCGCTGCATCGTCCTTGTCGGCGTAAACCTGCGCAAGCAGCCGCTCATCGGCGTACAATTTAATTTCATGGCATTTAAAGCCGGTTTCGTGGCAATCGTCGGCCGTCCGAACGCCGGCAAATCCACGCTCGTCAATACTCTGGTTGGACGCAAGGTCGCCATCGTTTCGCCCAAGCCGCAGACCACCCGCAATCGCATTCAGGGAATTCTGAATCGCGACGACGCGCAAATCGTGCTCGTCGATACACCCGGAATCCACAAACCAGAGAACGTTCTCAGCCGCCAGATGATGGATGAGCTTCAGCACGCGCTCGAAGGAATCGATATTCTTGCGTTGATTGCCGATGCGTCCGTGAACTTCGGCGCTGGCGACCGCTTCGCCATCGAATGGGCGCGCCGTTTTCACGGGCCCGTTTATTTGCTGTTAAATAAAATCGATCGAGTCGCCAAGCCGCATCTTCTTCCGCTCATCGAGCGCTACAACAAGGAATTCGAATTCGCGGAGGTGTTCCCGATCTCCGCGCTCACCGGCGAGGGCTGCCTCAATCTCGTAAATTCATGGCTCGAACGCTTGCCGGAGCATCCGCCCTATTTCCCGGAAGACCAGTTTACCGACCAGCCCGAACGTTTCCTCGCCGCTGAAATAATTCGCGAGAAGGCAATTCTCACCACGCGCCACGAAGTGCCCTACGCAATTGCGGTGATGATCGACGGTTTCGAGGAAGGACCAAAACTTCTTCGCATCCGCGCCACGATCTATGTTGAGCGCGAAGGCCAAAAAGCAATCCTGATCGGCAAACGAGGCGCAGCCATCAAGGCGATTGGCACGCAAGCGCGCAAAGAACTCGAATCTATTCTCGACATTCACATTTTCCTCGAGCTCTTCGTCAAAGTTCAACCGAATTGGCGCGACAATTCCTCCATGGTTCGTCAACTTGATTGGCACCGGCAGCTCGAACAATTAGGCGAGTATCAGAATAACGAAGCTGACGGAGAAGAGCCTGCTACGGACGACGATGATGATGACGAAGCCCCAAAAGATTTAGAGTTATGAACGTTTCTTTGAGCGCCGCAGTCTAAACCTTCGAAGGCGCAATCCCCAGCGACCGCATCTTCCGATACAAATGGCTCCGCTCCAGCCCCAAAGCCTCCGCCGCCTTCGTCATGTTCCACCGATTCTCTTCGAGCTTGCGCAGCACAAACTCCCGTTCATACGCCGACCGTGCTTCCTGCAAGCTTTCATACGGCTTCTGTGGACTCTTCGACGCCCCCCGAAACAGTTCCGGCGGCAAATGATGCGGCTCAATCTTCTGCGCGGGGCTCATAATCACTAACCGCTCCACAAGATTCTTCAGCTCGCGCACATTCCCCGGCCACGTATAGCTCAACAGCACTTCCATCGCCGGCGCCGTAAACTCCTTCGGCCTTTTCCCGTACGCCTCGCAGAACTCCGCCAGAAAATGCGCGGCCAGAATCGGCATATCCGCAATCCGCTCGCGAAGGGCCGGTACATAGAAGGGAATCACGTTGAGCCGGTAAAACAAATCCTCGCGAAACGCATTCCGGCCGATTTCGTCCTCAAGCTTCTTGTTGGTCGCGGCGATCACCCGCACGTCAACCGTAATCGGCTCATTCGATCCCAGCCGCTCCACGCGCTGCTCTTCCAGCACGCGCAGCACCTTCGACTGCGTTTTCAAACTCATATCGCCCACTTCGTCGAGAAACAAAGTTCCGCCATCCGCCTTTTGAAATTTGCCCACCTTGTCTTCGCTCGCGCCGGTAAAGCTCCCCTTGCGATGGCCAAACAGCTCCGATTCAATCAGCTCTTCCGGAATCGCGGCGCAGTTCAATTCCACAAATTGCATCGTGTTACGCAAGCTGCTCGCGTGCAGCGCCCGCGCCACAAGCTCCTTGCCCGTTCCGCTCTCGCCATAAATCAACACGCGCCCGTTCGTCGGCGCAGTTAGCGCTATCTGTTGCCGCAGTGCTTTCATCGGCACGCTGTTCCCAAGTATTTCGTGGCGCTCTTCGAGTTCCGCGCGAAGCCGCCGATTCTCCGATTCCAGGCGCACGTACTCGAGCGCGTTTCGCACCACCAATACGATCTTGTCGAGCGAGAGAGGTTTTTCGACGAAATCAAACGCGCCGAGTTTCGTCGCGCGCACCGCCGTCTCGATATTTCCGTGGCCGGAGATCATGATCACAACGGGCGCGGGCTCGCGCGCCTGAATAGCTTCGAGCGTGGCCAGTCCATCCATTTTCGGCAGCCACACATCGAGCAGCACCAGATCGAAGCCTCGCCGCTCGATCTGCTCCAGACAATCTTCTCCCGTTGAAGTCGCCTCGACCTCGTAGCCGTCGTCGCGCAAGAGCGCCCCGAGCGATTCGCGAATCCCGCTCTCGTCGTCTACGATTAGAATTGATGCCGGCATCGTTTGAGTGTGAACCTGACCAGGATTTCTCGGCTTCCAGTTTCCGATGGTGCTTTCTGTGGTGGAGTTCCCCTTCGTCCTCTATGTCCGAGCCTCGAAATCTCGAGCCCTACGCCGCCGACGCCCCACTTTGTGCCGCCGGCGCGGGCACCTCAATCGCCGGAAACCGAATCACGAATCGCGATCCAGTCGGAACATTGTCCTCCACGCGAATCGTGCCATTGTGTTCTGCGACAATCCGGCTCGCGATCGCGAGTCCCAGTCCGGTGCCGCGCTCCTTCGTCGAGAAATGCGGCAGAAACAGCCGCTCTTTGTCCTCCGGCGAAATTCCGTGCCCGCTGTCAGAAATTTCGATCGCCACTGCGTCGCCGTCGCCCTCCGCACGCGTGGACACGCGCAATTGCCGCACGGAAGCGCCCTCCATCGCCTCTGCGGCATTGTCAATCAAGTTCGCCACCACGCGCCTCAGCAGTTCCGAGTCCGCTTTGATCAACGGTAGGGAAGCGGCGAGTTCCGTGCGCAACGTGATGCCCTCGAGTCGTCCGCGGAAAAGATCCACGGCGCCGGCGACAATCGGGTTCACGTCCGCAGGAGCAAGACGGGCAGCAGGGAAGCGCGCAAATTGCGAAAATTCATCCACCAGCGACTCGAGCGTGTAAACCTCGCGCTCTATAAGACCCGCGCACTCCGCGACGAGCTTTTCAAATTCGCTGCGCGAACTCTCCGGCCTCGTGCCAGCCGAGCGCTCAATATGGCGCAGCAATCGTTGCGCGGAAAGCTGAATCGGCGTCAGCGGATTCTTGATCTCATGCGCGATTCGCTGCGCCACTTCCTGCCATGCCGACGCTTTTTGCGCTCGCAGCAAATCCGTCAGATCGTCGATCACGATGACGAATCCGGGATTCGATCTCCGTGGTCCGAGCGAGCTCACTGTAACCGCAGCGCGCACCAGCTTTCCGGTTGTCGCGATTTCGATCTCTCGCGATGCCGCCCCCATCCGCAACGACCGGCGCATCAAATGCAGCATCGCGCGCGCCCCCTCCTCGCCGAGCAACTCTTGTAGCGAATGCGCCTCGCGCGCGTGAGCGCCCAGGATTTCCACCACAGCTGAATTTACTCTGGTCACTTCGCCAGATGAATTCAACGACACCACGCCCGTCGGAATATTTTCGAGAATCGCCTCCATCAATTTCCGCCGCCGCTCGCGCTCTTCAATGGCCAGCTCGAGGCTTTGCGTGAATTCGTTAATCTGTTTGCGGCCTTCTCCCAGCTGTTCCGTCATCCGATTGAACGAGCCCACCAGCGTTCCGAGTTCGTCCTGCGCCTGAACGTCAATCTGGTGATCGAAGTTTCCACGAGAAATTTCGCGCGTGGCCTCCGCGAGCGCCTGAATCGGCACGGTCACCTGCTTGGAGAGAAAAAGTGCCACCCAAGTGGTGGCGAATAGCAAAAGCAGCGTGATGAGCGATAGCACCCCGAGAATTTCTCGTTTGTAAGCGCGCAGGTGTTGCTTTTGCTCGTCGTAGGTTTGCGTCTGAGCCTGAATCTCAGCTGAGCGGTCGAGATAGTCGCTTGGCACCTTGCGCGCCACGTACAGCTTGCCGTCTTTCAGCGGAGCGCTCGCAACCAGGTACAAGTCGCTTCCATTTCGCCAGAACTCCGCCCCATTGCGCAGCACCTGCGCAGGTTGAGGAGAGATTGGTTGGCTCGCCGGAATTTGCGCCGAGGGCGCACCACTCGTGCGATTTGTATAAGCGACGCCATGAATCACTGCGCCCTGAGAATCCACTACCCATGACGCATCCACCGACCCGCTCGTCTGCAGAAAAGCCTCGTCTGGGTTGCCCGACTTCGCGGCTCTCGCCGCAATATCGCCGAGATGGCCTGAGCCTGTCTTGCGCATGTCCTGCAGCAGCAGTTGGCTCTGCTCGTTGGCTACTTCGAGCGGACGCGGAAACCAGGCATTCAGCGTTCGATTCACCAGCGCGTAGCTGAAAAAGAACATGAATACGACCGGCAGCAGCGAAACTCCCATCGCGCCCAGCACCATTTTCGTCTTGAAACGCGAGCCCATCTGTCCGGCTCGGCGCTCAGTCGCCATTCGCACCAGGCTGCGCAACAAAATCAGGCCAAACACCAGAAGGGCCGCGCCGAGAAATGTAGAGAGCGCGAAGAAAACCAGGAATTCATTCCCTTGCTCAGGGTGGAACGGAGTACTCAGCGATCCCAGCGTGAACACCGCCGCGGTCAGCAATACAACGGCAATGCCACCGGTAATCAGCCACACGCGCTGTTTTCGAGTGGAAGCCGTCACCGGCCCTCCTGCAAATATCTTCCGAGCGGGCACTCGTCGCACTTCGGGTCGGTTTTGCGGCACCAGTTTTTGCCGGCGGCCACGATCAGCGCGTGAAATTCATTGAACTTTGAAACATTCCCGGGAAATCGCCGCTCGAACTGCCAGCGAATCTCGTCATATTTCGCATCCGGATTGGCCCAGCCGTGACGCACGAGCATTCGCTTCGTGTATGCGTCCACGACGAACACGCCGTGCTGCCCGGCATAGAGCAGAATCGAATCGGCCGTTTCCGGACCGATGCCGAACACTCCGATCAGCTTTTCGCGCAGCACGAGCGTCGAAGTTTCGAACATTCGCTTCAGCGAGCCTCGATATTCTCGGCGAAGAAATCGCACGAACGATTTTAGCGCCCGCGCCTTTTGCCGCCAGTAACCCGACGACTGAATCAAATTCTCCAGCCGGCGAAGAGAAATGTGCTCGATGGCGGCAGGCGTCAGGAGTTCTGCGCGGCGAAGGTTAGCAAGCGCCCGCTCGACATTCGTCCAGGAGGTGCTTTGCGTCAAAATCGCGCCCACAATCACTTCAAAGGGACTCTTTGCCGGCCACCAATGCTGAGGGCCAAGCGTCGTGAATAGGCTGTTAAAGTATTCATCTAGCGGGGCTTGCGACTTATCAGTGACAGGGCCTGGCATTCTAAGAAGGGCGTGCGGCGCTAAAACTGGGAAGTTCTTCAGTGCAGATTTCATGGAGAATTCACAATAGCGGAGCGGGGATTAGCAAGTCAAGCCGCGGTGTTGCGCATTGGCCACACTAGTGTGGCGGACATGCAAACCTGCTCAGGCGCGAACACTCTCGAAATGCTTCATGAACCCGACCAGCGCCTCGACGGATTCGATTGTCACAGCGTTGTAAAGCGAAACGCGCGTCCCGCCCACTGACCGGTGGCCGACGATTCCTACGATCCCTTCGGTTGCCGCTTCCTTTGCGAATCGAGATTCCAACTCCTCATCGCCGTCGGCCAGCCGAAATACTACGTTCATCCTCGAGCGCGATTCCTGCTCCACGGGACATCTGTACAGACTGCTCGAATCGATCGCCTCATAAAGCAGCTTGGCTTTTGCTTCGTTGCGCCGTTCGAGCGCTCCAGCGCCGCCTTCGCCCTCGAGCCATTCGAGCATCAGCCCCAGCACGTAGACCGCGAACGTGGGTGGCGTGTGGAAGAGCGAATGTTCTTTGATCTCCGTGCGGTATTGCAGCAGGGAAGGCAGCTTGGGGTCAGCGCGCTCGGCAAGATCTTTGCGAATAATTATAACTGTCGCGCCCGATTGTCCTAGATTCTTCTGCGCGCCCGCGAAAATCGCTCCGAATTGCCGCACATTCATCTGGCGCGAAAGAATGTCGGACGACATATCCGCCACCAGCGGCACGTCGCCGGTTCGCGGCATCGTTCTCCACTGCGTGCCCTCGATCGTGTTGTTCGAACACATGTAGACGTAAGAAGCGTCGGATGCGAGATCAATCTCGTTCACGCGCGGGACGCGGGTGAATTTCTCAGGTTCGCTCGTCGCCGCAATTCGATAAGGGGCGCTCTTCTTCAACTCCGCGATCGCCTTGGCCGTCCACATTCCCGTGTGCAGCACATCCACCGGCTTGCCGTCCACGTGCAAGTTCAAAGGCATCATCGTGAACTGCATGCTGCCGCCGCCCTGCAGGAAAATCACGGCGTATTCTTCCGGAATCGCCATCAGCCGCCGCAGCAGTTGTTCGGCGCGCGAATTGATCTCTTCATATTCCGGCGACCGGTGGCTCATCTCCATTACGGACATGCCCGTTCCGCGATAATCCAGCAGCTCATCGCGTACTTTTTCCAGTACTGCGAGCGGTAGAGTCGCCGGTCCGCCGCTGAAGTTATAGGCTCGTTTCAGCCCAGCTTTTAAAGGTGATGAAGAGGAAATGGAAGCCACTTCGCGTACTTCCTTTCAGAAGGGACGTTATCAACGGTGCGATTTGAAGTAAACAGAGTAGCAGAACTTGTATGTACCTGTCGCATTGACCCGTTAAAAAAAGAAACCGGGAGGCAGCTGAGCCTCCCGGTCGCAATTCGTCACACCTTCAAAGTTCAGGATCGAACTAAAGAGGGCGTCGGCGATTAGCCGTTGCGCTTGTCGTGGTGAATTTCTTTGCTTGTCTTGTTCTGCTCCTTGTTTACCTGTTTCTTTTCGGAGGGAGTCAGCTTGCCTCCGTTGGCTTTGCGGTCGGCGGCCACCTGACGATTGATGTGCTGTTCGTTCTTCTCGGTCTTCGCCGCTTCGCTTGCGTTCATCTTGCCGCTGTCAATGCCATTCGCAATCCGCTGCTGCTGGTTGCGCTGGCGCTGGCCCACTTCGCTGTTCGCACCCGGTTGCGTGGCCCCGTTGTGCTTGTCGTTGTAGATCGACTTGCTAACGTTGTTCCGCTGCTGATTCACATGCTCGCGCTCTTCCGGAGTCAACTTCCCGCCGTTGGCCGCGCGATCATTCTTCACTTCGTGATTGATGTTGGCTTCACGCGATTCCAGGTGACTGGTTTCGCCGGGGGTTAACTGACCGGAGCGAACGCCGTTCGCAATCCGGTCCTGCCGGTTTTCCGCGCGCGCTCCCACGTGGCTCATCGCCGGATTGGCAGGCCGCCCATGATTTTCCGACGCGAAGTTCGATCGATCGGAAGCCGCCGTGTGTTCGTGGGTCCTCTGTTCGGATGTTGCTTCCACGTGCGTCTCTCTCTCGTACGAGCGTTCCCGCTCCGTCGCTACTGCTCTTACTCCGCCGGGACCGCCGTTGAAGCTCACGTGGCTCACCTCGCCCTCATGGACGACCGTCCTGTCCACGTAGGTGTTGTGGATCACGGTTGTGTTCAGTTCACCACCGCCGAGTTATACGCGAAGTGCTCGCCGCGCCACGCTCCGCCAACGAATCCCACTCCGCCATAACCGAAGCCATAGTTCACGCCGCCATAGAAACCAACGTGTGGTCCCCAATAGCCGGCATGAAACGCATAGACTCCCTCTCTCCAGCCCCAGTATCCCGGAGTCCATAGCAAGCCCACTCGCGGAGGCGCAACCCAGACTCCCGGCACCCAGTAAT
>Ga0307479_10000991_pt1 | contig 25632 bp, 22 predicted proteins | sample atmos_gasesECM4C_FD_203743 | JGI IMG/M metagenome (GOLD analysis project Ga0307479, IMG submission 203743) | Hardwood forest soil microbial communities from Morgan-Monroe State Forest, Indiana, United States - atmos_gasesECM4C_515 | ecosystem: Environmental > Terrestrial > Soil > Temperate... | reverse complement strand
AGTCCTTGCGCGTGGTCAAGATGAAAGGAGTGGTCTGCTCGAAATGCCAGCCCGGCGCCTCCGGCGACAAGTCTTTGCGAGTTCGGGCAAACATCCGGTAGCTCTGGAGTTCCAGACTGAACGGCGGGGCCCAATCGAGATCGGCCTCGAAGACCAGCGTCTCCTGGACATCCCTCAACTTCGCCAGCAGTGGCATCTGCCCTGAAATAAGTTTCACCCGCAAACTGGCGTTACGAAATGTATTTGAGCGAAGGCGGAGAGGCAGGCGGAAGCTGGAAGAGCTTTGCCAGGTGATGCCAGTCACGTGTCCTTGCCCGCAAATCAGGCCGTCAATCCAGCCCAACACTTCAAATGCTCGGCGCTTCATCTTGCGGTCACTCCAGAACCGCCACACAAATAGCGCCGATAGTCCGACTACCGCATACAGCACGTAAACGAGGACCGAGCCGTGCATTACTTATCCATAGATGCTCGTCAGTTAAATGCAGATGCGCGTTCCGGCTTGGAGGATCGGTGGCTCGGGATTAAAAAGTGGCTTTGAAAAGGCCGTCTGCTCAGAACCCGGCTGTTCTCGGGATTAGCGAGTGCGCTTTATGGCGGAAAACGCCGTCCGATAGCGTTCCGGTAGCGCCCGCTTCTCCATTTTGGCGTTCACGACGATATGAGTCGTTTCGGCTTCGGCGAGCACCACCCCGTCCCTCTGCCGAAGGATGTTATAGCCGAAATGAATCAGCGAATCGCGCAGGTTGCGCAGCTCCGTTCGCACCACAATCTCTTCGTCGTAGTACGCAGGCGACTTATAGCGACAGCGCGCGTCAACCACCGGCAGGTGACAATCGTCTTCCAGTTCCATCTGCTTGTAATCGAAGCCAAGGGAGCGCATCAGCTCTACGCGCCCAATCTCCATCCACACAAAAAAGTTGGAGTGATAGACGACACCCATCTTGTCGGTTTCCGCATAACGGACGCGTAGCAGAACGTCGTGGCTGTTTCGAGGAGGGTGACTCATGAGTTCAATCTTTACCACGGAGACACGGAGACACGGAGAAGTGCAGAATTGCGATTCGGGACTGGGTGATTGACGTCATCCAATCAAGACATCGCCAAATCACAAAATTCCTGGCTGCTCTCCGTGACTCGGTGCCTCCGTGGTGAAGGCTCTCTCACCGCCCCGTCCAGCGCGGCTTACGCTTCTCCAGAAATGACGAGATGCCTTCGCGGAAGTCGTGCGTCTGGCGGATGCGCGCGTTTTCTTCGATGGAAGCTTCCAGCCGTCGATCGAGCTCTTCATTGATGCTTTGCGCCAGGAGCTCCTTGGTTGCGCGTAAGGATGATGGGCTGTTCTCAATGAGCTTGCCTGCCAGTTCATGGGCTCGTGGCAGAAGACGCTCAGGCTCGACTATCTCGTTCACCAGCCCCAGGCGAAGGGCTTCTTCGGCGGAAAAGATCCGGCCTGTCAGCAGCAGGTCGCGCGCTTGCTTCTCACCGACCTGACGAAGCAGGAAGGTCGAGACGATGGCGGGAACAAAGCCGATCCGCACTTCGGTGTATCCAAACGTCGCTTCAGGTGTTGCCAACGTGAAGTCGCAGATAGTTGCGATTCCCGTGCCTCCAGCAATAGCCGGACCGTTTACAGCGGCTATTGTCGGTTTGGGGAAGTCATAAATTGATCGAAAGAGCCGCGCCATGGTGCGCGAGTCTTCGAGGTTCTGTTCTTCCGTTCGTCCGATCAGCGACTTCAGGTTTTCCAGATCCATTCCTGAACAGAAGGCTTTGCCCGCTCCGGTAACGATCAGTATTTGCGATTCCGAGTTACGGAGAGATTCCAGCGCCTGCAGCAGCTCGGCGATCAATTCATAGCTGATGGCATTGCGCTTGTCCGGACGATTGAGCGTGAGCAGCGCGATTCCGCCGCTCTCTTGCAGTTTGAGGGTTTTAAAAATCATTGAACCTGCGTTGAAGGCGATCCCAGGGCGATCAGTTGCGACATCTTGAGCACGCTGTCCAGCGATTTGCGAATCGGCAACTCAACCCCAAGCTCTCCTAAAGCTTTCAGGACAGTTTCGGTCGGAATATTTCCCACCAGCTCATCCTGTGCGAATGGACATCCGCCAAGTCCGCCCAGTGCAGAATCGAAACGGCGGCATCCAGCATTGTAAGCGGCCTTGATCTTGTCGGCGGCCTGGTCAGGACGGCTGTGCAGATGCGCTCCAACCTCCAGATGCGGAAAACGATCCGTAATCGGTCCAACGAGGTCGGCAACCTGTTGCGCCGAGGCCAGTCCGACGGTATCGGCAAGCGAGACTTGCTCCACCTGCATGTCCGACAGGAGATCGGCAGCTTCGATGACTTCATTGACATTCCAGAGATCGCCATAAGGATTGCCGAACGCCATGGAAATGTACACAACAATGCCAAGTCCGGAGTCGCGCGCCTTTTGCTCGATATTCTCCAGAACTTCGACCGCCTCTTCCAGCGTCTGATTCTGGTTGTTCGCAAGAAATGTCGGCGAGATGGAATATGGGAAGCCGAGCGTCCGGACGGCATCGGTGGCAATCGCTCGCTCTGCCCCTTTTTCGTTCACGACGATGCCGATAATCTCGACATCGTCCGGCGGGTCGAGTTCTTTTAGTACTTGCTCAGAGTCCGCCATCTGCGGAACGGCTTTCGGAGAAACGAATGACGCGGCATCGATATGTTTGAATCCAGCTCCAATCAGCGCGCGAAGGTATTGCGCCTTCGTCTCAGTCGGGACCTGGTGCTTGAGCCCCTGCCAGGCATCGCGCGGACATTCGATGAGCTTTATGGGCATTGGAAAGCCGTTTTCACCGCGCAGACGCGGAGAACACGAAGATGAGACTCCTCCGGTTCCTGCAGAACCGTTTTGGGAACAATGAACTGTCATCCTGACGCGGTCTTTCCGCGAAGGATCTCCCGGAATATTTCGGGCCTAGTCGCCTCTGATGGGCTCTCTCACCATGCACTTCATTGACTTCGATTTTTGCCAAGTCGATCAACCTGTGTTTCGTGAAAGAGCTAGGACAGAGCATTTACAGTCTGACGCATCGCGGGAGATCCTTCGCCCAAAAGCGGCTCAGGATGACAGTATTTATGTCGGAACATCGACTCTGATCGGGACACCCGCTCACTGCGAGTCCCAACATTCATACGTTCTCCTCCGTGTTCTCCGTGTTCTCCGTGTCTCCGTGGTGAACTAGTCTAAGTCTGCAACACCCCTACATTGAACTTCGGTACATCCGGATTCAGCGACGCCGCTTCGAGCGCGGTTATCAAAACGTCTCGCGTCTCCAACGGATCGATGATGCGGTCGATCCACAATCGTGCTGCCCCGTAACGCGGGTCCATCTGCTCGTCGTATGTTTTCTTCACGGATTCGTACAGCTCCTTTTTGTCCTCCTCGCTTAGCTTCTTTCCGCCGCGCTCAAGTTGTTTGATCTTGATCTCAACCAGCGTCCCCGCCGCCGAAGCGCCGCTCATGACCGCATAGCGAGCCGTAGGCCAGGCAAAGACAAACCGGGGATCGTAGGCTTTGCCGCACATGGCGTAGTGACCTGCTCCAAATGAACCTCCAATGATGACCGTGATCTTGGGAACCACGGAGTTGGACACGGCATTCACCATCTTCGCGCCGGCACGGATGATGCCGCTCCATTCTGCGTCGCGTCCTACCATGAAACCGTTCACGTCGTGCAGAAACACCAGCGGCACCAGGTTCTGGTTGCAGTCCATGATGAAGCGCGCTGCCTTCTCCGCCGACTCGGTATAGATCACGCCGCCAAACTCTACGCGCTTGTCTCCAGAATGCTTGTCCAAATCCTGGACGTTCATTTTTTGATTGGCGACGATGCCGACGGCGAAGCCTCCGATACGCGCGTATCCGCAAAGAACAGTTCTGCCATATTCGGCCTTGTACTCGTCGAAGCGGCTGCCATCGACGATGCGGCCGATAATCTCTTTCATGTCATAAGAACCCGCAGAACCGGCATCGACGATGCCCAGCAATTGCTCTTTCGGCAGCGCCGGCGCTTCAGTCTCGATGCGGCTAAATGGCGCAGACGGGCGCTGGCCCATTTTCTCCGCCAGGGAACGAATGCGGGAGATGCAGCTCTCGTCGTTGGCCTCCCGATAATCCACGGTGCCGGAAATTTGCGCGTGCATTTTGGCCCCGCCCAGTTCCTCCGGCGAGTACTTCATGCCAATCGCCGCTTGTACCAAAGCGGGACCGGCGAGAAACAGCCCGCTGCCTTCTGTCATCAGGATGTGGTCGCACATTACCGGCAGATAAGCGCCGCCGGCGACGCACATACCCATAATGGCGGTGATCTGCGGAATTCCCATGGCCGACATCACGGCGTTATTGCGAAAGACGCGGCCGAAGTCGTCGGTGTCGGGAAAGACATCCTCCTGCAGCGGCAGAAAGACGCCGGCAGAATCGACCAGATAAACCGTGGGGATCCGGTTTTCGATGGCGATGTTCTGGGCTCGGATTACCTTCTTCGCCGTCATCGGGAAAAAGGCCCCGGCTTTCACCGTTGCGTCGTTCACGATGAGCATGAACATGCGGCCATGCATGCGTCCCAGTCCAGTTACAACGCCTGCTGCCGGCGCACCCCCCCATTCCTCATACATGCCGTGCGCGGCATAGATGCCCAGTTCCAGGAACTCCGAATTGGGATCGACAAGCAAAGCAATGCGCTCGCGACCCGTGAGACGTCCCTTGCTGTGCTGCGATTCGATGGCTTTCGCCCCGCCACCCTGGCGTATCTGTTCTTGCTGCCGGGCGATGGTCGAGACCAGGTCGGCCATGGCGCGCGCGTTCTTCTGGTAACGCGGGGATTGGATATCGAGCTTCGAAGTGATTACGTCGCCGGAACTTTTCGTGACGCGGCTCTCTGCCATTAGGCTCTCGGAAGAAACTACTTAGGGTAACAAAAACACGTAGTCGACCCATTGCATGTGAAAGAATCGCCCAGTAGGAGCTTCAGTATTGGTTTGCACCTAAAATCGCTGAACGGCAACCTTCAGAAACTTTCCTTTCGGATTGGGGTGTGAAATATGGGATAAGCTCGCGGTATGCTCGTGACCGCCATAGGAGTCACTTCCATGCGTAAGTTCGGCGCGGCTTTGTTGCTCGGTCTCCTTGTTCTGGGTCTGCAGGGATACGCCAAGGATCCTGTTCTTCCCAAGCAGTTACTACACGCTAATTTTGTTGCTTTAGGCTATGAGACGGGGCATGGATTTGTCAGCGAAACCGATGAAGAGGCGTTCCTTGACGCGAAAATCGTGCGTGAAGACCGTGAAGCGTTGAGCAACGTGCGCGATGCGCTCGGCAAATGGAAGCGTTACATCATCGTGATCGATCCGCGTCAGGCAGAGTTGCTGATTGCCGTTCGCTCCGGGCGTCTGGCTTCTGTAGATGGCGGTGTGCGGACCGGCAATGCCCCAGTTGGGGGTCCGGCCATGGGAAGGGGTGCGACCATCGGCCCGGTGTTTGGCGCGGAAGCAGGCCCTCCCAATGACTACCTCGCAATCTACCAAGCCGACAATGGCCAAGAAGGCCCAAAGCTATGGCGAAAGTCGGAGGAGGATGGCCTGATCGGAAAAGACCCGGCACTGTTTGAAAGCTTCAAAAACGATGTAGAAGCGCTGGCGAAGAAGTACCCGGCCAAACCCTAGACATCAGGCGTGATAGTTACTAACAAAAGTGGCGACGAATGTGGTCGTAACCGCCAAAAATTCCCTGCAGGCTCCCTGATACTTTTTCGAATTTGTATTCAAAAGCGCCGCAAAATCTTGTGCCTGTGCCGCTTAAGGTGATTTTCCCGAAAATTCCGTGAGCATTCCCTGCCTCGAGACGAAAATTCTCCGATTTTGGGCAGAATTCAAGCATGTCCGACTCGAAGTTGAAAAATCGCCTGTAAATTTGCTTGTTCGAGAGTCTATGCAGGAATGCCACGCGGCTTCACGTTGGCGCGGATAAACTTGACGATCTGTTCCATGGGCGTGCCCGGACCGAAGATTCCCGTCACTCCCTGCTGGTTCAATTGCGGAACATCCTGCTCGGGGATGGTACCGCCGAGAACCACCAGCACATCGTCCATCTGCTTTTCTTTCATGAGCGCCATCACCCGCGGCACGATGGCATTGTGCGCTCCAGAAAGAATAGAAAGACCGATCACGTCCACGTCTTCCTGCAATGCCGCAGTAACGATCATCTCCGGAGTCTGGCGCAGGCCGGTATAAATGACTTCCATTCCGGCATCGCGCAACGCCCGGGCAATCACTTTGGCGCCGCGATCGTGGCCGTCTAGTCCCGGCTTGGCGACGAGGACGCGAATCTTCTTGGCGCTTTCGGGAGGCATACGGGAACTCGTGATTATAGCGAAGGAATCACAGCTCTACCGGGACATCCAGCGAGCGCCACATATACCAGCTCGCGACCGAGCAGTATGGATGCCAACTCTTGGCGATGCGCGCCATGGTTCTCGGTTTGGGCATCACTTTCATGCCATAGGCTTTGCGCATGGCGCTGCGGACGCCGTAATCGCCGGTGGGGAGAATATTCGGACGCCGGAGCGCAAACATCAGGAACATGTGCGCGGTCCATTCCCCGATGCCCTTCACCTGGATAAGCTCGGCCATGACTTCTTCGTCCGTCATCTGCGGAAATTTATCGAACTCCACCAACCCATCGCGCGTCTTGCGCGCCAGATCGCGGATGTAAGTGAGCTTTTGCCTGGATAGTCCCAGCGCGCGCATCTGCGCCGGACGAAGTCTCAGGATCGATTCTGGCGTGACTTCTCCTCCAGCTTTCTGCTGTAGGCGGTCAAAGATGGCCCGCGCAGCCTTGCCGTGCAACTGCTGAAAGACAATCGAACGAACAAGAGCGCGGAAAGTTGGCTCGTGATACTGCATCGCGTAAGCGCCTACGCGGTCGATGATGGCCGCCAGCACCGGATCGGCAGCGCGCAAATACGCTAAGGGGCTGGCCGGTGCCCCATCGTTACCACTCGAGATCGTTGGGACGAATTCTCTTTTGGTCGCTGCCTTCAAGATGCAGCGATTGTAACGAAGTCCCCCGTGCAGTCGCACTCCCCCGCAAAGCGAAGCCGCGCCCGCGGACAGAACGGGAACCGCGGGCCAATTCACCTATAGAAGGCTCCCACTATGGCGCCAAAGATTGCGTGAGTGACGAAGAGCGCCACCGGAGTAGCAATTCCATAGTTCACGCCCATGAAACCTGGCGGTTCGAGCATACGTGTTGCCGTTGGGCCATGTGTCTCGCTAGCCATGCGGGGATGGATGCCCGGCAGAATCTGCCAGCCGACCACGCAGATAACCAGCGCGTGAGAAAGTCCGACGATTGCTCCGTGATACCAGGTCGGGCCTCCAAGAAAAGTCATGGCCACAATATAAAAAAGTGAAAACGGCCATCCAATGAAGATATGAAGAAGAATCCCGAGCGCCCGAGCGCGGTCACGGTCGGGAGTAAAAGCCGTACCCAGGATTAACGGCAGATTCAGTCGCGTAAGGCCGATTGACTGGGCGATGCTTTCTACAGACACGAGCGCAATGCTGGCGACGAATCCCCAGAACAGCCAGTGTTCCCAATGGATCTGCAACGTCATGCCACGCGCTCTCTATCAACCGATTTGGTTTTTCGTTCGGCCAGAGTCAGCGCCGTGTTAATCAGTCCAACGTGTGTGAATCCTTGCGGAAAATTGCCTAGAACCTGCCCGCTGGCAGGATCGATCTCTTCGCCATATAAGCCAAGATCGTTTTGGTAGTGCAGCACCTTGTGAAATTCCTCTTCTGCTTCAGCGATCGTGCCACCACCCAACGCCAGATACTCCGCCGCCCAGAAGGAACAGATTCCGAAAGCTCCTTCGCCCGGACTGAGACCATCGCGATAGCGATAAAGCAAACCCGGCCCGGCGCTCAATTCTTCCTGAATGCGCTTGTAGGTGCCTTTCATGCGAGGAGAATCGGCGGCCTCGAATTCGTGTTTGGCGAGGAGCAGCAGGCTGGCATCGACCTCTTCACCGCCGAACACTGCAGTGTAGGTTTGCTTTTCCTCGTTCCATCCCTTTTCTTCAATCTCTTTGCGAATCTCATCGCGAACGCGCTTTACGCCATCGTCGAGCCTTCTGAGAAGCCCGTTTTCGCGCAGTTCGATCAGCTTATTCATCGCGACCCAGCACATGAGTTTGGAGTGGGTATGATGCTGATCGCCAACCCGCGGTTCCCAGATGCCTTTATCGGGCAACTGCCAGTGAGTACGGACATACTTCCCGATGCCATGCAATACCCGCGCGCTGGAACCGTCGATAGACTTATTGAATTCATCCAATTGCGCGGCCGCAGAAATTACCTCGCCATAGACGTCTAACTGCAATTGATCTCTGGCGCCGTTACCGACCCGCACGGGGCGCGAACTACCATAACCACGCAAGCTTAGTTCACGTTCGTTGGGTGTCATCCGCCCATAGACGGTGTACATCACCAGCAGGCGCGGCTGTTTTAGGGTCGTAGAGTGTAGCAGCCATTCAATAAAAGCCTCGGCTTCGTCGTGATAGCCCAGCCCAAAAAGGGCGGTCACCGTCATCGAAGCGTCCCGCAGCCAGCAATAGCGATAGTCCCAATTCAGGGACCCTGCAACCGTCTCCGGCAGAGACATGCTGGGCGCGGCTACGATCGCTCCGGAAGGCGCAAAGTTCAGCAACTTCAAAGCCAGGGCGCTGCGCAGGACCTCTTCCCGGAATGGTCCTGCATACTCGCAGCGCGCGGACCACTTCTCCCACCAACTTGTAGTTTGGTGAAGCGCATCATCAGACCATTCTCCCAGCGGTGACAGCACCGCCGGTCCGTGCTGCATCAGGACGAGCGAGCAATACCGGCGCTCTCCAGCCCGCATTACGGTACTGCAGACGGCGTGCCCTTCCCGAATTTGCCAGTCGAGGTCGCTGCGCAGCCACAACGCGCCTCCGATGAACTCGACGCGAATACCTAAAGCCTTCTTCGCAGTCCAATGCGTCCGACAATTGGCATATTTCGGCGCCGGGAAGTAAACCCCGTCCAGCTTCACTTCACCGGAAACGCATTCGACAATCCGCAAAACCTCGCGATCGGGCAGCAGATGCGCTCGCTCGTACGCGAAGTCATATACCGGCATGCAGTCAGTTAGTCGCAGCGTGCCGCTGGGCGTGTAAAACTCGGTTTCAAGAACGTTGGTTTCCGGAATGTAACGGTGTCGGCTGGTGTATTCGCCGGCGGGAGCAATCCGCCAGAATCCCCCCTTCTCCAAATCGAGGATGGCCGCGAAAACAGATGGGCTATCGAACCACGGCCAGCATAACCAGTCGAGGGAGCCGTGCCTGGAGATCAGCGCCGCCGAGCGGCAGTCGCCGATGAGTCCATAATCGCCGATTGCAGGAGCTGGGGATCTTCCGTAGAGCATGCCGTCTCGAATGTGCGCCGGCGCACTCTAAGCGGATGCAAAAGGCAATAGCTGCTGTTGGCTCAGGCCATGGAAAGCCAATAGAGTCTTGTTGTTGCAACGAAGCGACGCAACCTGCTGCAGGGCTGTCCAAGTTCGACGAGAATGATGGGGCGAGCAGGCTGTTTACGCATGCGCTCCACGGTCCGGCGAACCTTTAACCTAACCGCCCATTTTTACGAGCCACCCGGTGGGACACTGCGGCAAAAGGTATCTCTACAGTCAAGCACGAGATTCGCTGCTAAATCGCTGCTTCGTTTCCTATCGTTGCAAAAAGCAAGAGAGTAACTCCCGTGTATGGAACAGATTAAGGAGGAAATTCCCGTGATTCCCTGCTGCGTTCCCTGCTATCCGAAGAAATCCGCTGGTTTTGGGCGGAATTTGCAGAATTGAGGCTCAGAGCAGAAAAATTCGCTGCAAAATTCCCTGAAGCAGGGAATTTAGCTTGGACAAGCCTGCAGCATGCTGCGTCTCTACCATGCACGATGGGACGACCGTGGTCCTGTGGTTCGACAGCGGCCTTAGCAACGTGACTTCTGATTACTTCTTGGTTGATGTCTGATTTGCGACTACCAGGTCGTCCTGCACGGAAAACACGCCGGGCACCTGGTTGGCCGCCAACTTTGCCATGGTGTCGTCCGACTGATTGTCCACTACACCCTTTAGCGTGACATGGCCGTTGTCCACGATGATGTGGATGGAACCCACCGCCCCCATGAAGTAGCGATACAGCCCACCCTGGTTAGAGATCGCGCGCGCGACTTCGCGGCGGATCTGGTCATCATTCGGCGACGGCGGCAGCACCTTGATCTGATTGTTTACGCTGCTCACACCTTCAATGTGCTTGACCGCGTTTTCGGCATCCTTCTTGAGAGTCGGATTTACCACCGCTCCGAGCAAGGTCACGTTATTGCCGTTTACCGAGAACTCCAGATCGTCGAAGATCGAGTAATACGGCAACATCAGCAACTCATGACGAACTTCTTTAGCGATGTGTTGCTCGTTTGCATCCTGCGCTCCCGGCCGGATTGCGAGATGAGAATTGTTGCCCGATTGTGCCTGCCCGAAAACAAACCCGCAGAACAGTACGACTGTTGCAAATAGCTTCATACAGCCTCCATCTATTTCTTCTGAACCAAATGCTCAGTAAGTAGATGCGCGAACAGGGTCATATGTGCGCGCCCGCATCATACACTTCGATCCCAACTTCATACAGCGGCGAGGGTTGACATACATTAGGAGCGTCAGCGAGCAGTATTGGCGCCCCGGTCGCTTGTCTCTGCGAAGGTTCTTAGTATCCTGCGGCCTTTCCGCGCCTCCCACCGCAGTTCCATTTGCCAAGACCGCCATCCGGGTTCTATCTTTAACCATTCAGGCATTGCATAGGTTCCAATCTGGGTCTGGATCAAGGAGAGATCGGCACAATGGAAACCAAGCCGGCACAGAATATTCAGGACACGTTTCTCAATACGGCTCGAAAAGACAAGTCACCTATTACCATCTACCTGATGAGCGGGGTGAAGCTCAGCGGGCGCATCCGGTCGTTCGATAAGTATTCGGTGGTGCTGGAAACCAACAACCAGGAGCAGCTCATCTTTAAGCACGCTATTTCCACGGTTGTGATGGGGCGCGGCGCTCATCATATGGAACGTCCGGCATCCGAGCATCGTCCGCCGATGGCGGAGCGCCCGGTCACTACCGGCGGCCATTCCGAAAGCTCTCCGCCGGCAGCTTCCGAAGGCTGACGACCATCTCATAACCGAAAACCACGTGGCTAGAAGTCCGACGTTCTCGACCTCTCACGGCGATAACCGCGCCCTCAGGCGGGAGCGCGCGTTTTTAGTCGGCATCGACGTCAGAGGAAAGCGCAAAGGCGGTCCCCCACCGCAGGCGCGTTTGGCTCGACAGGCCAGCGAAACTTCAGGTCCTAAAGTCTCCGAAGCGGAGAGCTGCGGCGCGGCAAAGCACACGGGAATCGCCGTCGATCGTCTGCCGGGATTCTCCGCTGAAGATTCGATGGCGGAGTTTCGCGAACTCGCCGCCAGCGCGGGAGCGGAAGTTGTCGGCGAAGTACTGCAAAGGCGCGAGAAGCTTGACCCGGCAACACTGATTGGACGCGGCAAGCTGGAAGAAATCACTGGAACGGTGGCAGGATCGGGAGCGGACCTGGTGCTCTTCGACCACGATCTTTCGCCTTCGCAGCAGCGCAACATCGAGCGCGAGTTGCACGCCCGCGTTATCGATCGCACGCAGTTGATCCTCGATATCTTCGCGCGGCACGCCCGCACCCGCGAAGGTCAGCTTCAGGTAGAGCTCGCGCAACTCGAATACTTGCTGCCGCGATTGACGGGACGAGGCGCAGAGATGTCTCAGCTCGGCGGCGGCATAGGCACTCGAGGTCCCGGCGAAACGCAACTGGAGACCGATCGCCGCAAGATTTTCCGGCGCATGCGGCATGTCCAGCAGCAGCTCGAGAATGTGCGCCGGGTGCGCGCCCAACAGCGGCAGCGGCGCGAATCCGTCCCGGTCGAGACGGTCGCGCTGGTTGGCTACACTAACGCGGGCAAATCAACGCTGTTCAATGCGCTCACCAACGCAGGCGTGCTGGCATCGTCGCGAATGTTTGCCACCCTGGATCCGACCTTGCGCTCGATCACGCTGCCTTCCAAACGCAAAGTTCTGCTATCCGATACTGTAGGTTTCATCCGCAACCTGCCGCACACGCTGATCACTTCGTTTCGCGCGACCTTGGAAGAGGTTCAGCGCGCTTCCCTGATCGTGCATGTAGCCGACGCCACTAGTCAGAACGCGGGCGAGCAGCAGGAGCAAGTCGAGAAGGTTCTGTGTGAGCTCGAAGCGCAAAACAAGCCAAGCCTGCGAGTCTTGAACAAGGTTGATTTGTTATCGAATGCCGAGCGCGCCCTGCTCCGAGAGGGTGAGGATGTAATCCAGATTTCGGCGATCAAAGGAATTGGATTGGATTCGCTGGCAGCCAAAATCGACGCAATGCTCACCGCCGATCCAGTAGGGCGCCTCGACGTGAGCATTCCCCAGAGTGAAGGCAAGCTGCTGTCAAGGATTGAAGAGCGGGGAAACATTCTCCACAGAGAGTACGCGCACGACCGCGTGCAGCTTACAGTGGAGGGTCCGCAGTCGTTGCTGCGCCAGATAACAAAGTTTCAAAGCAGAGTTGAAACCAAGGCGTCAGGAAGCAGGCGGCGGTTAGAGGCGCAGCGTTAGGCTTATGCCGCCCAGCTCTTCGGCCGGCGGTCCCACCGATGCTTGCGCAGCTCCTGCAATAGATCCTTCGGTAGCGGTCCTTTGTCGCTGTAGCCGATGTTCTGACGCACATGCTCGGGCCTGCGCATGCCGGGAATTGTAGTGCTGACATCAGGATTCGACAGAATAAAGCGGAATGCCATTTCGGGAAGCGTCATGCCCGGCGGAACTATTTTCTTCAATCGCTCAACGCGTTCAATGGTTGCAGCGAGATTGTCCGGACCAAAGTAGTTGGAACGCCAATCGCTGGCAGGAAAGCGTGTATCGATTGTGAGCTTGCCACCCAGACTGCCTTCGTCCAGCGGCACACGCGCAATCACTCCGATATTCAACTCGCGGCAAGCGGGAAAAAGTTCGTCTTCGGGCGCCTGGTCGAAGATGTTGTAGATCACCTGCACGGAATCGACCAGCCGAGTGCGCAAAGCCTTGATTCCGTTCTCCGGCTCCCAGCGATTCAGGCTCAAGCCAAAAGCTTCGATCACGTGTTTATTCTTGAGTTCTTCAACACTGGCGCGAAAGTCCGGTTCGTCGGTCCAGGCATCGTTCCAAACGTGGAATTGCAGCAGGTCGATTCGATCGATTCCCAGCGCGGAGCGAATCATCTCCGCATGTTTGATGACGTGCTCGCGCGGAAATACGTCGGCATAGGCATCATCGTGCGAAGCCGGCCATTTACGGTTCTTCGGAGGAATTTTCGAGGCGACATAGAGACGTTTGCCAGGATTGTGCTTCATAATCTTGCCGATGAGCTCGTCGCTATGGCCTTCTCCGTAAGCCCACGCCGTATCGAAAAAGCTGCAGCCCAGATCGACTGAGAGTTGCAGCGACTCGAGCGATTCGCGGTCCTCAGACCCGCTCCAGCCGCTCATGCCCCACAGGCCATGCCCGATCTCGCTTACCTCAAATCCCGTACGGCCCAGATTGCGATACTTCATTTGCGCGGTTTCTCCTTATCGTGTGCATCAGCATAAACGGAAGTCGACTAAGGCGCGCGCCGATACACCCGCACATAATCGACGAGCATCCGTTGAGGGAATTCGCTGGTGCTGTCGGGATTGCCGGGCCAGTATCCGCCTACTGCGAGGTTGAGCAGGATGTAGAAGGGGTGGTCATAGACCCAGCGTGTGCCCGCAGGAAGATCGGAAGGCCGTCGAGTGGCATAAAGATTCTGATCGACGTAAAAGCGGATTTCTCGAGGCTGCCACTCTATGGCGAAAACATGAAAGTCGTCGCTGAAGCGCTTGCTATCCGGCAACGTAAATGGCGAACCGATGCCATGCTCGCCTGAGTACCCAGGACCGTGAACGGTTCCGTGCGCGATGGAAGGTTCGCTTCCCAGGTTCTCGACGATGTCGATCTCACCGCAATTCGGCCAGTGAACCGTGCCAATGTCATCGCCCAACAGCCAGAACGCGGGCCAGATACCCTTCCCGCGTGGCATCTTGATGCGCGCCTCGAAGCGGCCATACGCCTGGGAGAACTTACCGGCGGTGTTGAGGCGCGCGGAAGTGTAATCGCGTTTCACGCCATCGCTGCCAGTGTAGGGTTCCCGGATGGCCTCAATCACCAGCGAGCCGTGCTCCTGGCGGGTGTTGCGCGTGCTGGTGGTGTAGTACTCGAGTTCGTTGTTTCCCCAGCCGTTGCCGCCAGTCACCTGCGTCCACTTTTGGGAATCGATTGGACTGCCGTCTGCAGCGTTGAATTCATCGCTCCAGGTGAGGAGCCACTTCGGCTGAGACGTCGCTTCATTTCTCGATTCTTGAGCAGCAGATCCCGCTATTGCGGATACGACCACGAGAGCAGAAGCTCCGATTCTGGCGAATGCGCGTGAGTTCATGAAGCTGCTCAGTTTACCGCAGGGGAATCGCGAGTGCCATTCGCTGCGCCAGACAGGCGGACTTCATGGCGGCCAAGGAAACTGATGGTCACCGCTTTGTCCTGGGCCTTGCTCTTGGTCCCAACTTAATGCACTTCCCAAACCCGCATACCTTGACTATCTACAATTACTGTTTGTAGATTATCTACAAATGGGGAAGCCTAACGATCTTGTACAAGGGACGCTCGACCTGCTGATCCTGCGCACGATCGCGCTGGAGCCAAAGCACGGCTGGGCGATCGCTAAACGGATTCAACAGATATCCAACGAAGTACTCCAGGTGCAGCAGGGATCGTTGTATCCCGCCCTGCACCGGCTGGAGCAGCAAGGCTGGATCAAAGCTGAGTGGGCAGAAACGGAGACCGGGCGCGAGGCCAAATTCTATTCGTTGAGCAAAGCTGGACGCGAACAACTGGAAAAAGAAAAAGCCAGTTGGGACCGGCTCTCGACGGCCATCGACCTGGTTCTTCGCAAAGCTTAAGCAGGAGCAATTCTCATGCGCTGGCTCGATCGATTGAATTTGCGTTTGCGGACATTGTTTCGCAGGAAACAGACAGAATCGGAACTCCATCGCGAACTGGAGTTTCATCTCCAGGAGCAGATTGCCGAGAACATGGCGAAAGGAATGCCTGCCGAGCAGGCGCGATACTCAGCCTTACGCACGATTGGCGGCATCACGCAAATTCAGGAACAGTGCCGCGATCAGCGCGGATTGCATTGGATCGAAACCACGATGCAGGATGTTCGCTACTCGCTGCGCTCGTTGCGCAAGAGTCCTGGATTCACGCTGGTTGCGATTCTCTCACTGGCCCTCGGCACCGGCGCCAATACCGCCATCTTCAGCCTCATCGACTCCATTCTGCTCAATTCATTGCCGGTAAAGGACCCGCAGCAGTTGGTGTTCGTACACACCAATCGCACGAAAGTCGGCAATTTCATGGTGTCGCGTACTTTGTTTAACCGCGATCTTGACCGAATGCAGCAACAGGCGACGGAGTTCGAGGGTATCGCTTCCACCCAACGTGGAGAACGCCTCAACCTTGCAGTGGATGGCCGTGCCGAGTTGACGCCCGGCGACTTTGTTTTCGGCACGTACTTCCAGGTCCTCGGGGTCAATGCGGAACTTGGCAGGACTATCATGCCGGCGGACGATTCCCGAACTGGGAGCGCCGTGGGCGGAAATTGGCCGGCGATGATCAGCTATGGCCTTTGGCAGCGCCGGTTCGGAAAGGATGCGAACATTATCGGAAAGCGGGTCGCGATTAATACCATCCCGTGTGTGATTGTCGGAGTTATGGCTCGCGCGTTCCGAGGATTGTCGATCGACGACCCCGCCGACGTGATGTTGCCCGCGATCGTCAGCAAGCAGGTGACGACCGGCTCGGTATCCGCAGGCTTTCCCAAACCGGAAGAGCCTTCCGGCAGCGAGATAGTGGCTCGGATCAAGCACGGCGTGGCTCAGAGCAAGGCGGCGGCCGAACTGACCGTGATCTTCCGCCAGACGGAGCTTGCCGACAACAGCTTGAGCGCTGCAGGGCGCGAGTCGATCGCCAAGCGCTTCATCGAATTTGATTCCGCGGCTCGCGGCTCCAGCATGCTGCGCCAACGCTTTTCCGACCCTCTGCGGGCTCTGATGGCGGCGGTAGCGCTGGTCATGCTCATCGCTTGTGCCAACATTGCCAGCCTGCTGCTGGCAAAGGCCAGCGCGCGTCAAAAGGAAATCGCAGTTCGCCTGAGCCTGGGTTCGAGTCGCCGGCGACTGATTCGGCAACTGCTCACGGAAAGCCTCATTCTTTCGGCTTTGGGATGTGCGCTCGGCGCGGGATTCGCCATTATCGCTCGCAATGTCACCCTCACACTCGGACACGGCTCGGCCGCTGGACTCACCATGCGTTGGGATCTTCGCCTCCTCCTCTTTCTTGGCGGAGCCTGCGTGCTGAATGCGCTGCTCTTCGGACTAATTCCCGCGCTTCGGGCTACGAAAGTGGACCCGAATGAGGTTCTCAAGAGCGCTCAAGCGACGCCACATTCCGCCCGACTTCCCTTCGGACGCGTCTTAGTGATGGCCCAACTCGCAATCTCGCTGGTGCTAGTAGTCGGCGCCGCATTATTTCTTGGCAGCCTGCGCAATCTTTATCAGGTCGATCTGGGATTCAATTCGGAGAATCTGCTGATGGCGACTCTAGATCCGCGCCTGGCCGGATTCGACGATACCCGAACCGAAACCGTTTATAAACAGCTGCTCGACGATGTGAAGCGAGTCCCATCGGTTCGATCCGCAACTCTTATGAACAATCGCCTCTTCAGCGGGCGCGCACACCTTTCCAATGCGAAGGTCGTTGGTTACGTTCCTCAATTGGGCGAGGACTTGTCCAATTCCTTTACGTTAACTTACGGCGTAGGCCCGCACTTCTTTGAAACCTTGCGAATGCCTTTGACTGAAGGACGCGATTTTAGCGAAACCGACAATGAGAGCGCTCCGTCGGTAGTCGTGATCAATGAAGCAATGGCAAAGCATTACTTCCAGGACAAGGATCCAATCGGACAAAAAGTCGCCTTCAGTTCGGGGAAGAAACAAGCCGAGATCGTCGGAGTCGTGCGCAACGCTCATTACTTCGATGTGCAGGATGAAAAGCAGGAGACCATCTTCACACCGCTGATGCAAGTGCAGATTGGCGAATTCGGTTCCGAGGAGACTTTAGTCGCTCGTACGAATGGCGACCCCACAAGAATCGCAAACGACGTTCGCGCGGTCATTCGCCAAATCGATTCTAACCTTCCTTTGTTCGACGTAACCACCATGGCAGAACAGGTTGCCGGAGACCTTTCCACTCCGCGACTCATGGCGACGCTTTCCAGCTTCTTCGGCGCGCTCGCCCTTGCGCTGTCGGCAATCGGACTCTATGGCGTGCTTGCTTATGGCGTGACCAGGCGCACAGGCGAGATCGGCATCCGCATGGCGCTGGGTGCAGATCGCGGCAGCATCCTCAGGCTAATTTTGGGTGAGACTTCGCGGCTTCTCGCGATCGGGATCGTCGCTGGACTCGGACTCGCATGGGCGACATCGCACGTGATCAAGAGCATGCTCTACGAACTCAGCGGCCACAACGCTCGCGTGTTTGCCGTGAGTGCCGCGATACTGGCGTTAGTCGCTCTACTTGCCGCGGCCCTGCCTGCCAGACGTGCTGTGCGCGTCGAACCAATGGTGGCCCTGCGATATGAGTAGGTCCTTTCGCGGAACCTGGTAGAGACGCCGCATGCTGCGTCTTCTCAAGGCTGTTCCTGCTCATAATCCGAGACTCGGCATTGCCGCGTCTCTACTTCGATCGCCGACACATCCAAGGCTAGCAATGGATTGCGAATCTTGAGAGCCAAAATCACTCCTGCCGAGGCAAGATACGAACCACCTGCTCACAGCGATCGGCTGCGTGTTGCGCCGCGACCAGGTCGTAGGAGTCCGAACCGACAAGAGAACTTTTCTTTTCCTGGAGGAGTGGTAAAGCTTTCTCAAACCAGGATTGAGCTTGCTGGCAGAGAGACGATCGTTGGTTATTGTTTGTGTGTGGGGCGAAAGCCAATTTCGCGTAGGCTTCCCCGACCGTGGCTTCCGTTAATACCACCTCGAATCGCCTGAGATCGTTTGTCGGATCATTATCGGAAAGTGTCTTCCGAATGCGCAGGGCCTGCTTGTTATCCTCCAGGGCTTCCTTGAGGTTTCCTTGTTCGGAAAGAAGACCCGCCATGTACTGATAAGTATTGGCTAGACCGGCGTGGGCGCGAGTGTCTTGAGGATCGGCATTTGCCAACCGGCTTCGAATGGCGAAAGCTTTGCGATAGTAACTAAGACCGCCGGCAAGATCTCCAGTCTTGCCCAAGATGTACCCAATATCGCTATAGGAGAAAGTAATGTTGTAGAGCTTATGTGCGTTCTTAGGGTCCGCCGAGAGTTGTTCTTCATCTATCGCGAGGGCCGCGCGATAGTGTTCCAAGCCGGTGCGGAATTGTTGTTGCATTGCCAGAGTTGCCCCTAAATGTTTGTGCGCGAAAGCCACTTCTGAGCGATAGTTGGCATTAGCAGGCTCCGATGCCGAGATGCGTTCGTAAATAGCTAGTGACCTTTCATAATTCGCCTTTGCCTCTTCGAACTTTTCTTCACCGGCAAAACTCCCTCCTTGGCGTTCGTATGCTTTGGCGAGCTCGTACTGCACCATGGGATTTTCGCGATTCGATGCCCCTAGAGGTTCAAGGATAGCCAGGGCCTTATCGAGAAGTTCTTTTTCACTTTTTCGATCCCCGGTGTTTCGGAGCGTGAGGGAAAGATCCATATAGCTTTGGGCTAGCTTCCATTGGTCCTCGACGTTCGATTTTGAGATTGCGGCCACTGCCTCACGCAACTCTGCGGCTTTGCGATGGTTTCGGAGCGCCTGCTCGGAGTTCCCTATGTTGGAATCCAAGCCATTCCCCAGAACATTGCCCAAACGGGTGTATGCGTTCGCCAATTCGCGAAGCAAGACCGGATCTGATTTGGCGTCTTTTGCGAGGCTGTCCAGGTACTCCTGAGCACGCTGCAAAATGAGTTTCCGCGCACCAGTCGCGCCGGGAAGATTCCAGATCGAGTCATGCACTTCAAACAACAAAGAGTTGGCGAGTTTACGGACATCGTTGAATCGCTTCTCCGCGATCGCCTGCTGTGCCTTTGCAGTCCGCTCGGCTCGCACAATCATCACCACTCCTGCGATGAGTAAAGCAAAAACAAGGACTGCGGTGAGCACTCCTGCCCGATGACGCCTTAGGAACTTCCTGGTTTGATAGATCAGAGTTGGCTGATGTGCGAGGACAGGTTGGCGATGAAGATAGTGGGCGACGTCTTCAGAGAATTGAGCCACCGAGCTGTAGCGCTCCACCGGTTCCTTGCGCAGAGCTTTGGACACAATGCAGTCCAGGTCGCCCTTAAGTTGGCGAGCAAGCTTCTCCCTGGGGATTCGTTCACCGCCCAAGTGCGTCGCTGACTCAAGAGCGCTCGGCGACACGGCCTTGCTCGGCAGATCGGGCTCACGCTCGAGAATGGCTCTTTGCAGCCGCAATGACGACGACCGAGCCGATGCGAATGCCTGCTGACCTGTCAGCAATTCAAAGAGCACCAGCCCCAACGAGTACACATCCGTAGCCGTTGTGATTGGCTCGCCGGAGATTTGCTCCGGGCTGGCATAAGCCGGTGTGAGAGCGCCGAACGTCAGAGTGGCACTCACGGCATCGATTGCAATGACCTTCGCGATACCGAAATCGAGCAGCTTCGGCTCCCCTTCTTTCGTGACCAGGATATTGGCTGGCTTGATGTCGCGATGGATCACCAGGTTTTGATGAGCGTAGTGAACGGCGAAGCAGATCTTCCGGAAGAGTTTCAATCTATCGTCGATCGACAACTGACGCGATTTGCAATACTCGGTAACCGGTTCGCCTTCGACATACTCCATTACCAAATAGGGATTACCGTCTTCGGTTGTCCCGCCATCCAGAAGTCGCGCGATGTTCGGATGTTCCAGACTAGCCAGCACCTGGCGCTCGCGCCGGAACATTTCCGCGACTTGATAGGAAAAGGCGGCGCCGCCAACCAGCTTGATAGCAACTTGTTTGTTGAATTCGTCGTCAGCACGGACCGCGCGGAAGACTGTTCCCATTCCTCCATGAGCGATTTCCGCTTCGATGCGATAAGCGCCGATGCGGCGGCCGATCACCGAAGCGCGCGTTGCCCGGGACAGATCAGCGGAGGTAATTGAGAATGCTGGAGCATCCAGACTGGCCGCACTGGTTGCGTCGTGCGCGGCGATCAGCTCGTCGATACGCAGGCGAAGCTGTGGATCGTCTTTGCAGACGCTGTCCAGATACAGAGCGCGCTGCTCGAACGGCAGTTCCAGGACATCGCCCAGAATCTCCCGCATCCGCTGCCATTCTTGCGGGGTTGTATCGCGCTGCGGCTTGGCTGCTCCGCTAGCCACTGTCGGCTCCCGCGGCTTTTGCCGGGCGTTCCCCTTTTGACATCTCGTGTTGCAGCCAGGCGCGCGCGGTGACCCAGTCACGCTTTACTGTCGCCGGTGACATGCCCAGCACCTCGGAGGTGTCTTCGATCGAGAGTCCTGCGAAGAAGCGCAATTCCACGATCTTCGACTGCCGCGCGTCCAGCTTGGCCAGGCTGTTGAGCGCGCAATCGAGCGCCAGGAAATCCAGACCGGTGGCAGGCACGGGCATCATCTCCGGCAGGAGTTCCAATTTGATACCGCCCTCGCGCTTCGCCGCCTGCTTTTCCCGCGCATGATCGACCAATACCTGGCGCATCACTCCCGCCGCCAACGCCAGGAAGTGCTTGCGGTCGTTGACTGCCCTGGGAGGGTGCTGGGCCAGACGCACGTATGCCTCATGCACAAGCGCGGTAGTCTGCAGTGTGTGATCGGCGCGCTCCCGCCGCAAACGTTGATGCGCCAGCCTGCGCAACTCCGCATAGACCAGCGGGACCAATGACTTAAGAGCCTCCCGGTCGCCCTTGGTCCAACGCTCAAGAAGATGGTCCAGATTCTGCCCGGAAACCTGATTACCCATACCCAACTGCCTGTTGTGGGCTGAGAAGATACTTTCGATTCACCCCTAAGTCAACGCAATTTCACGTCACTTTGCATCTTTGATCACCACCATTTGGCGGTTGCTAGGACAGCAAGCCAATTTGCTTCAGCAACTCTTCAAGCCGATGGATATGAGCCAACTTTTCTCTGTTTTCCGCATATGTAGATAAAACGAGGCTAGGCCAACCGATGGTTTAACAGGGCATTGCGGGAGGAGGCGAAGATGACGATACGGCGAATTGCACTTTTCTCGATGTTGGTTATTGCGGTATCTGCGACATTGCCGGCAGCAGCGCAAATAGTCTATGCAACGTCATCGGACGCCAAACTGGTTTCCGCGATTGATCCATCGACTAACAAGGTCGCGAGTACTCTATCCGCGCCCTTCAGCCCAGGAGCCATCGCCACGACGCTGGATGGCAAAACGGCCTATGTGGTGAACACCTGCAGCGCGGCGGACCAAGCTTCGGGAAACCCAGGGTCGGTCACCGTCTTTGACTTGGTGAATGACAATGTACTCTTACCCGCTATCACCGTCGGCAACTGTCCGAACGATGTCGTCGTCGGATCAACCCCCAACGGCATGCGAGCTTACGTCAGCAATCGCGGATCAGGCTCGGTATCGGTTATTGATCTGGCCATGAACATGGTGACAGCGACTATTCCCAACTTACAGTTCGCTGAGAGTTTGGCTCTGAGTCCGGACGGCAGCAAGCTTTATGTCGCAGGAGCGTTCGCCGTCATCGATACAACGACTAACCAGCCAGCGGGAGTTTTACCGGGATCGTTTTCCCCCAGCTTCGTCGCTGTAGATCCGGCAAGTCTCCTGCCCTCGGTCAGCGACGGCAGCGGGGTGTACTTCGGCGCGAATTTCTTGTCTTTGTGCGGCTCCGGTCCGCTTGCATTTATGCCAACCGGCGGCAGAGCATTTGCGGCCGAGAGTTTCAATGGAAGTTTGGAATGCGGCACAAATGAGGTGGACGACATCTCCGCGGGTCCCCCGCCGGCAGTGACGGCGACATTTCCGACTGCGCTTTATGGAAACAAAATCGCAATTTCCGCAGATGGATCGATTGGCTATGTCGGCGGGAAACTTATCAATCCCCAACCTCGAAACGTAGCAACCGGCACGGCGACACTCGCAGGCCACTCAGTTGGAAGTGTGAGTATCACGAACGGCGGTTCCGGCTATACCGGGGCACCAGCCGTGCTCTTTGGTTCCACAGACGTGGACGCCATTGGACAGGGACAGGTTGATACTACCGGCGCCTTCTGCGGTGCAGTTGGCTGCATCTACGGGATCAACTTTGATTATTTCAGTGGTGGTGGCTCCGGGTATCTAGTTCCTCCTATTGTGCAATTTGTTTGTACAACCCCTGGCGGATGCTCAAGGGTAACTCCAGCGGCTGCTACTGTGACCATTTCCAATGGAAGCATCAACTCGTACACGATTACTAACCCAGGTGCCGGCTACGTTTCCTTTAATAACCTCACCGGACAAGTAATCCCAGACGAACCGCTGGTCTTGTTCCGTCGGCAAGGGTTTACTCAGGCGACAGGTTTCGCAACCATCTCGAATGGGGTCGTATCGTCGGTTGTTGTTACCAACGGCGGTTCCGGATACGGTACGGGCGCCAGGGTAGCGTTCGAGTGTGGTGTCCATGGAGCTTCGTGCGGCGGTGAGGCGCTGTCTTTTAACCCCAACTCTGATACTCCTGGCTCCTCGATACCGGTCCTTGCACCGGATGTGCAGGGGTTGGCCATTGCGCCAACACCCCCAGCCAACACTCCCGCTTCGGGTTCGTCAGTTCCTGTTTCCATCAACAACAATACGATCCAAGTCACATTTCAAAACGGTGTCACGCAAGCCGGTCGGACGACGGCCGCGTATCTGGGCGGAAATTGTCCAGCCGCTCCGGGCGGATTCCAGTTCGGGAATCAGCCGATCTGCTACGACATAAATACAACCGCTGCGTTTCCGATGGGCAGCACGATCCAGGTATGCATCACGGACCCGGGTGTTACGGCCAACTCCACGCTTCAACATTTTCAGGGAGGCATGTGGACAAATGTAACCACCTCCGTTGACGCAACTAATCACATCATTTGTGGCAGTGTCCAGACGTTCTCGCCGCTAGCGATCTTCCAGAGCCAGGGCCCAACCGATACGACACCTCCTCACACTATGGCCGCGGCCTCTCCGCCGCCCAACGCGGCAGGCTGGAACAACAGCAATGTCTCTGTGAGCCTGAACGCAATGGACAACGCAGGCGGCTCGGGAGTCGCGCGGATCAGTTATGCGATTAATGGCACCGCTCCAATCATTCTCAATTCCGCTTCAGCATCGTTTGTGATTTCTAGCGAGGGCATCAATACCATCACCTACTTCGCCACCGACAATGCCGGCAATGTCGAAGCGGCGCATCAGCTTGTCATTAAGTTGGACAAAACTGCGCCGATCGTCTCCTGCTCGACTGCGCCAAGTATGCTCTGGCCACCGAATCACAAGCTGGTGAAGGTAGCAACCGCCGTAAATGTACAAGATTCCCTTTCTGGTCCTGCGGGCTTCGAGCTGCAGTCGATCACGAGCAATGAGCCGGACAGCGGTAGGGGAGATATCGTGGGCTGGAACATTGGAACTCCCGACGTCAACGGACAGCTTCGCGCCGAACGCCTGGGCAGCGGCAACGGTCGCACCTACACACTCGAGTATCTGGGATTTGATATTGCCGGCAACTCGGCCCCATGCGTTACACAGTTCGTGGTGCCGCATGATCAAGGAAATCCGTAAGCGATTTGACTGACGTTTTAAAGGCCTTGAGGAAGTAGCAGCATAAACCCGCTTCAAGATTGGCTGCTGCCTCCCGGCCGGTTTCCGCAACATTCGGTGAGCCAGTTTTCCTTCGCTTTCCGCTTATGAAAATAGCAGCTCGTCTGCCAGAGCTCGCTTATGGGAGGAGGAAGACAATGAAACTTAACCGACTCGGCCCTTCGTTGCACGAGTCTGACATAGGCGCAATTGCCGTCGTCGCCATAATCGCGTGCTTAACGCTGACAGCTCCACCGTTGGCAGCGGCGACGTTCACAGTCTCTAACACCGCCGACAGCGGAGCTGGTTCGCTGCGTGCGGCGATTGGCGACGCTCAAGCGGCTCCCGGACCGAATGTTATTGAGTTCGCCCGCCATGTGCGTGGCACGATTGTTCTTACCAGTGGAGCAATCGTCATCTATCAGGATTTGACGATCAACGGTCCAGGTGCGCATCGGCTCTCTGTCAGCGGCAACGACGCTGATCGTATCTTCGACATTGAAGGCAACATTTCCCAAGGGGGATCGGGAATCACCGTAAGCGTTTCGGGCCTGAAGATTAAGCATGGACTTGCAACTTCAGGTTCGCCTCACAGTAGTGCCGGCGGTGCGATCTATGTCGGCAATGGGGCGATCCTGAATGTGTCAGGAATAGTACTGTCACACAATCAAGTCATCGATAATGTTGGGGGTACAGCCGAAGGCGGCGCCATCGCGATTGTCACCTCGGGCAGCGTAAACGCCTCTGACGTAACGGTACAGCGTAATCGAGCGCTGAGCACTGCAGCCGGAGCAGCGCTGGGCGGAGGACTGTCTGTCGATGCAACGTCAACCCTCAGCCTGACTGACAGCCTGGTCACTCTGAATGAGGCGTTGGGTAGCCCCGGTATCGGCGGCGGCGTTTACACGCTGGGAACCTTCAGCTTTGATGCCTCGACGAGCATTACTGCGAATAAAGCCTCCACTAGCGGCAACGACATAGGTCCGTGATCGGTTGTCGTTTTTGCCGATTTTTTCTATGACGGATCTAACTTGCCAAGTCGAAGCTCGTTAAATCCGGCCACAGAGGCCGGATTTTTTCTGCTGCCTGTTGCTCTCGGCAGATTTCCACACGCCAGTGAGCCAGTTTTCTTTCGCTTTCCGCTTATAAGATTAAGCGCTTTTCTCCTTCCGACCGGCTGAGCCTAACTTGGCCGTCCCAACTCTGGTCTGGCAAAGAGTAGCGAACTCTTTCTTTTGGGGTACGGTCATGAAGAAGCTCGCGGCAATTTCACTCCAGACTGTTTTACTGATTGCTTTTTGCGCGGTCCGAAGTGCGAACGCTCAGTTACTGTATGTAACCAGCCCTGGCACAAGTTCGGTTACGGGAATAAATGCAGCCAACGATTCGGTTGTGGCGGCTATCCCCGGAGTGAGTGGGGCGAGTGCCATCGCCATCGCACCGAATGGCTTTGCCTATGTAGCTGAGACTGCTTCGTGCAACAACTCAAGTCTGGCGGGATCCATTGCTGTGATCGATATTGTAGGCAACCGCATGG
>Ga0307479_10000990_pt1 | contig 25634 bp, 23 predicted proteins | sample atmos_gasesECM4C_FD_203743 | JGI IMG/M metagenome (GOLD analysis project Ga0307479, IMG submission 203743) | Hardwood forest soil microbial communities from Morgan-Monroe State Forest, Indiana, United States - atmos_gasesECM4C_515 | ecosystem: Environmental > Terrestrial > Soil > Temperate... | reverse complement strand
ACCGAGCGGGGTTCGAGAGGCATGGTTTTGGTGAGTCCGCCACTGGTTTCAACCACCAGACGGTGCTGTATGAAGTCGAACCAGACTTCGAAGGCCTTGTCTCCATAGGGGATTTGCGAGGTGGTCAAGCCCCGCGCACTAACGTACAGAGGAACATTCCACCAGTGGTTCACGAGCGGAGTCAGGCGCAGGCGCACCTTTCCAACGATTTGGGTCCACATGTGGAGTGTGGCGTAAGTTCCCTTCCACGAGTCGAGCGGTAAGCTAGGCCAGCATTGCGGCTGATCGGGATTGGCGTGCGTCACGGTTGTCACCAACTGGCTCCGTTTTGTGGACACAATATCGCACGGAGGACAAGGGAGTCCAATCCGAAGTCTGACGATGAAGATGGTTTCGCTCTCAGCGACGACGAAATTAAGTAGATGATCCAGCTAGCCGGCTGTGGTCCGATCTCCTCCAGAATGCTTGCTCTGATACATCAACTCATCTACTCGACGGATGGCAGACATCGCTGAGTCCGGGTAACTCAGCACAGTCGCTCCGATCGAAGCGGTCACAGCGACGCGAGACGTACCGGTAACCACAGAAGATTGTGCGACGAGAACCCGGCAGCGCTCGGCCAGATCTCCCAAGGCAACAGCATCGAGATCGGGCATCAAAATAAGGAATTCCTCCCCGCCCCAGCGCCCGATGATATCGATAGGTCTTTGTCCCTGCACGAGCGTCTTCGCCACTGCTTTCAGAACCGCATCACCAACGTCGTGGCCGTGGTTGTCATTGACCTTCTTGAAGTGGTCAAGATCAAACATCAGCAGACCATAGAGCCGGCCAAAACGCTGGTGCTCCTGCAGCGCCTGTTCGACCTTCATTTCCAGAAATCGCCGGTTCGGCAGCCCCGTAAGACCATCGCGAAACGCCAGGTGCTCGAGTTCGGTTACTCTTTTTTCGACGTTATTTTTGGACGTCGTATGGCTAAAGAGTTCCACCGCGCCGACGATGTTGCCTCGCGCATTCCGCACCGGCAGCGCACGAACGGTAACCGGCACGCGGTGTCCCAGCTTGTGCTGGAGAAAGAACTCGACTGTGCGCGGCTGCCCATCGCGCATGACACTCGCCAGCGGACATCCGGTGACGCAAAGCGGCCTGCCAATTTCGTCGACATGGCCGAGGAAGTTGTCGAAACAACGCCTCCCGACGGCCTCGGCCGCGGTGTAGCCGGTAAGTTGCTCGGCCCCATCATTCCAGGATGTGATCTTGCGGTCACGGTTCACGAAGTAGACGCCTTCGTGCGTATCCTCCATGACCTTCTCAGAGAACAACGACGTGAAACTGATGCCCCACAGGGAATCGCACGAATCAGGCAAAGCGACTCCGTAGAGGTGTCCATTGGTTTCCGCGCCCAACAAAGATACGACCTTTCCAACCACAGTTTCTTTGCTGCCGACCCGGCGCAGATGAACGCTCTGATCGTTTTGCAGTACGTGCGGCAGCGAAACGCAACAGCCGTAACGGCTGACCGTCGTCGTTTTGGTTCGGTCAGAGAAGTGATGTCCGGAGACGTCGGTCCCTGCAACCTCAACCGCAAAAGCGATCGACACGCGTTCGCTTCTTCGGCGGTAGGAAGTGACGGAATTTACGGGAGTGACAGGGATGGCTAGCTGAACGAGCGACTGGGCTTCCATGATCGTTACCTCGGCGGGAAGCCGCTGTACTTCAGCTCGATCCACAGGTTGTGATGGATTTGCGCTGCTTAGTTTCCCAGGTTGGATTCACTGCTCACAACGATTAAGGTTTCCTCAGCGAAACCCCTAGTCAATCTCATTAGAGAACAGAGGCCCCCTTCTTGGATGTCGCGTTCGCGCTAGGAATATAGCTTGATAGGCGATACCACGCGCGTGATCGTCCCGCTGGGGCTGGGTTGATCCGGTTTCAGGCCACATCGCATCGACGCGAACAGGCCGAATAATTGTCCCAGAATCACGTCGAGCACTGGACGATAGACATCCGGGAAGTTGGCGGCGCAATCGAGCGACAAACAATAGTCGGCCAAGGGTGAGACATCGTCGACGCCCTGCACTGTGACCACCGCTCGCACGCGTCCCAACCGCTTGCGGTCGATTTCTCGCAGCAGATCGAGTTCATATCCGCGCCGCCGCGGCTCGCTCGACAGAAATGCCACGAACAAAGTCTGGCCATCAACACTCGAAAGCGGCCCGTGGCGCAGGCCCAGTGGCGTTTCGGCGAGCGTGGTGACTTTGCCGGCGCTGAGTTCAACGACTTTCAATGCCGACTCGTCGGCGACGGCTTTTATCGGGCCCGATCCCACAAAGCACGCGCGCGCGCAGCCGAGCGAAGTAATCGCCGCAGCGACCTCGGCCGCTGCAGGAAGAAACTGCTCTCCGGTAGAGGACATTTGAGCGACCGTGTCGCCGAACCTGTCGAGTTCCTCGACGTTTCCAACGCACTGCCCAGCCAGGAGCATGTTGCTGAATGAGCTGGTCATGGCCAGTCCGCGATCGTTGACTGCATCATCGAGAATAATCGTCAACAACCGATCTGGATGGCGCGCGGCGAGCTGTGCCATCTTTCCCTGCGGGTTGCAGGTAATCACGATGTGACGAATATTGCGATGCTGCTCCAGAACCCGCTCCAGCAAAGCGACGCCTTCGGGGCTGTCGCCGGAGCGCGAAAACGAAATCCAGAGATATTCCCTGCCCGCCAGATGAAAGTCTTCGAAATCGGTAAGCAGCGTGGTGCTGGGGACAGCCCATACGTCGCATCCCCAGCGTCGGCGGAGAAGTAAAGCCAGTGCGCGGCCGGTATAGTCAGAAGTTCCTGCGCCTACCAGATACACGGTGGGAGACGCGGTCGAACCGCGGCCAATGCCGGCGTTGCGTAACAGTTCCCCAAGATCGGCACGCCGCTCGCAGCAGATTTCATACGTCTTGCTCCAGGTCGACGGCTGCTGCCAGATTTCACGCGGAGTGTGCACGAGGCCGCGCTCGTTTTTTTCCTGCTCCGGCAGGTCCAGCAGCGTGCGCAACGGGTCCGCCAAGGTAAAATCTCCTCCAGTCGAAGACACAGTAGTCTATTACAGGTTCGCCCCGGTTGAAAAGCAATCGAAATAAAATGAAATACAATTCGCAAGGAAACGTCAGGAGCCAACTTTTTCCCTCAGCAAACTAATCGGGTTCCTCAGCAACTAATCTGGTCCGAGGGTGTTTTCGTCTGTAGGACAACTCGAAAGGAGAAAAGCATGAGTCGTGGTTCACGTTTCAGTTCCCTGCTGCTGGCAACGGCGCTCGCTTCGTCTTTGAGTGGAATCGCGTGCGCGGAACATCATCCCTATCGGGTCTACGATCCCTACTACACCGACTATCACGTGTGGAACGATGACGAGGTCGTGTATTACCGCCGCTGGGCCGATGAAACCCATCGCGATCATGATCGCGATTTCCGCAAACTCAACAAGGACGAGCAAAAGGAATACTGGACCTGGCGCCACAACCACGGCGATCATGACCACGACCATCACTAGGAAGTTGGTATCAGGCTCTCAGTCGCCGAGTGCGCTGAGAGCCTGATCTGTGGTCGTCAGTCTGGCGCCCAGCCGTTGCAGCTCCGTAATCGTTTTTCCTCCGTCTTCCAGTTTCAGAGTTTCGATGGCATCGCGCACGACGGCGACACGCCGACCTCGTTCGAGCAATCCCTTAGCGGCAAAACTCACGCAATACTCCGTGACCACTCCGAAGACTACAAATTCTGCTCGGTTTTCGAGTCTCATTACCAGTTCGTCGGTATGTCGGCTCTCAAAAATGTTCAACGTCTGTTTCTCCAGGAGAATCTGCTGATATTTCTTTAGATCTTCCGGCAGTCTGGCTTCCGATTCATTCGGAACGCGCACCACTTTGTCAGCGAGAGCCTCGGGAACCAGCGCCGCACCATCGGTCCCTTTCACGCAGTGTGGCGGGAAGGTCTTGAACTCAGGGTCGTTGGGTGTATGAAAACATCCGTGAGATACGAGAAATACTTTTCCCTGGCGCGCTGCATCGGTAAGCCGACGAATGTTGGGCAGCAGCTTCTCCGCGCCGGGAACGTAGAGCTTCCCTCCGGGCAACATGAAGTCCGCTTGCACATCGACTTCCCAGAAGATGAAATCGCGTGAAACCATATTTCCTCTCGCATAAAACTGGCAAAGACTCTTTCGGATAATCGCCTTGTCTATGTTCTAATCTCCCCGTCTTGATTCTCGCAACTCGCGATCGGACCGGAGAGATCGATGACATCGATTCGCCTAAAACACTTCGTGGTCACCGTTGTTGCTTTGCATCTTGTGAACGTGTTGTGGGCGCAGATTCCGGCATCGAGCGCTCCTCCGGCCGATCTCGACGCGTACGTCGCCTCTTCGATGAAGACCTTTGATGTCCCGGGAATTGCCGTCGCCATCGTGATGAATGGCAAGGTTGTTGTCGCGAAAGGATACGGTGTGCGCAAGAGGGGTGATCCGGCTCCAGTCGACGAATTCACCATGTTTGCGATCGGCTCGAACACCAAGGCGTTCACGACTGCGGCTCTGGCCACGCTCGTTGATGAGGGCAAACTTTCCTGGGACGATCCCGTGTACCAACGCCTTCCAGGCTTCGTGATGTATGACCCCTACGTCTCGCACGAGATGACCATTCGCGACCTGCTCACGCACCGCAGCGGTATGGGACTCGGCGAGGGAGATCTCCTCTTCTGGCCGCACTCGACCTACACACGTAACGACATCATTCACAAGCTGCGATACATGAAGCCGGCGTCAAGTTTCCGCAGCCATTATGCTTACGACAATCTGCTCTACATGACGGCGGGGCAGATCATCCCCGCTGTGACCGGCACTTCGTGGGACAACTACATCCGCCAGCGCATCTTCACGCCTCTTGGAATGAGCCACTCCACGGTCACCAGCAAGGATTTCAAACCGGGTGACGACTATGCTTTCCCGCATTCGCGCGTGGACGGCAAGCTGCAAGTGATTCCCCTCGAAGATCTCGATAACGTTGGGCCGGCAGGATCGATCAACTCCTGTGCGGCCGATATGGCGAAGTGGGTGCAGTTGCAGTTGAATCGCGGCAACTTTGCCGACCGCATTGGCCGCCTGTTCAGCGGGCAGCGGTCGGAAGAAATGTGGTCTCCGCAGACGATTCTGCCCACCGGCTACCCTCCATCGCCATTGGCTGTTCTGAAAGCAAATTTCGCCGACTACGCGCTGGGCTGGGCACTGCGCGACTATCACGGCCGGAAACTCGTCGGTCACACCGGCGGGGTAGCGGGCTTCGTCTCGCGCGTCATGCTCGTGCCGGAAGAAAATCTTGGCGTGGTTGTGCTCACTAATGCCGAAGAGGACGGAGCCTTCGATTCAATTCTCTATCATGTGCTCGACTACTACTTTCACGTCCCGCCGACGGACTGGGTGGCTGCATACAAAACCGTGAAGGATATGCAGGAGAAAAACGCCGCGGAAACCATGAAGAAAGCTGAGGGGTCGCGTGCCGCTGACTCCAAACCATCTCTGCCGCTCGAAAAATATGCTGGCACCTACAACGATGCATGGTACGGGCCCATCAGTATCCGCATGGAGAATGGCGGCCTGGTCATCAGCTTCGACCATACACCATCGATGATTGGCGATCTGCAGCACTGGCAGCACGACACGTTCAAGGCGCATTGGCGAGTGCGCACCATCGAGGATGCTTTCGTAACGTTTTCGCTGAATGCCGACGGCTCGATCGATAGCGCCAAAATGGCGGCGGTTTCACCGTTGGCTGATTTCAGTTTCGATTATCAGGATTTGCTGCTGAAACCAGTAGGTAGATCGAAAGAATGAAGCACCCGAACTGTTGAAACAGAAAAATCAGCCCTTGACTAGCGCCGGCAATCCCGCAATCCAAACGGCCGAGAGCCGAGTTCAGGCCCACAGCGCCGCGCTTCGCAAAGAGCTGGGCATTGCAGACCTGGCTTTTGCCCAGATTCTCATCGTCATCGTTCCGGAGTTCTATGGAACGGCGGTAAAGGCCGGATCATCGCATGTCGTCCTGTGGCTGCTCGCGATCCTCCTCTTCTTCATCCCATTCGGAATGCTAGTCGCACATCTGAGCCGCCTGATGCCGCTGGAGGGCGGTCCTTATGAATGGGCAAGGCTCGCGTTTAGTGACCGCTTCGGATTTCTTGTCGCGTGGAACATCTGGCTGCTGACCACGGTGCAGGTTTCGCAGATTGCACTGATTACGACGACATATATTTCTTACGCCTTCGGCCCCCGCGCGGAGTGGATTGCTTCCAATTCAGCCGTACTCGTCGTCGCCTCCGTCGTATTGATCGCGGGCATGATGGTGGTCGCGCGCATCGGCCTCAGCGTAGGCAAGTGGGTCAGCAATGTGGGCAGCATTATCACGATTTTTATCCTGATGGTCTTGATTGTCTTACCGTATCTTCATGTGTGGCGAGGAACGCTGCCCGCGTATCGGCCTCTCGCGTTGGTACGGCCGACGATCACACTCTTCAGCCTGAGCGTTTTCAGCAAAATGACCTTTGGCGCTCTATCTGGTTTTGAATATGTCGCGATCTTTGCCGGAGAATCCCGCAATCCTGGTCGTAGCCTCGCGCACTCTGTTCTGTTGACGGCACCGCTGATCGCATTTCTCTACATCCTTGGGACCAGCGCAATTTTGGCTTTCGTTTCGCCCGATGCAATCGACGTCATTGGTGCTGTTCCCCAGGCGCTGACTCGCGGATTTTCTGTTTTCGGCGTCGCAGGATCATTTACCTCGGTCGTGATTCTGTTGCTGCTGATGAATTACCTTTGCTGTTACACGCTCTACTTTTCAGCGAATTCGCGGTTGCCGTTGGTTGCCGGCTGGGATCATCTGCTGCCGCGCTGGTTTACGCCGCTGCATCCGAAGTACCGCACTCCGGTCAATTCGATCCTATTCATGGGCGGTGTATCGCTCTCGGCCAGCGTGGCGGTGTTGATCGGCGTGAGCAATCAGGAGTCGTTCGCGCTCTTGCAGACGTGGGCATGGACTTTCTACGGGCTCGCCTATCTCGGTCTGTTTGCTATTCCATTGTTCTCCGCGAAAGAAAAAGGGCTGCGACCGGGACTGCTGTTGCAACTGGGATCTGCTTCGGGATTTCTGGTTACTCTGTTGTTTGTGGTGCTGTCGGTTGTGCCTATCGTCTCTGTCGTCAGCGTGTGGAAATACTCGCTGAAGATCGTGCTTGTTGTGCTGGTAGCAAACTTTTTCGGCTGGCTCATCTACGCAGCCGGTCAGCGTAAGGCTATTGCTTCAGCGTAGGAACACATGGGCTGCGTCCTCTACTCGAACGCTCGATTTTCGTCGGGCTCCCGTGCCTACGTTGTAGACGACGAGCAAGTGGTCTTCGACAATCAGCAATTCCTTTTCGCTGGTCCATCCCACCAGCATGGCGTGCGGCAGAAATGCAATTCGGCGCGGCGAATCTTCTAGCGTTTTAACTTCAACGGCCGGCAAATCTGTCAGCGCTTTGCGAATCTGCTTTGACTCTTCTGGACTCGCCTGTCCCTGTTCGGCCAATTGAATGGGCTGGTTTGCTTTTGCAGTCGCAGTAATCGTCATTGCCAGAGATGCGAGCTCTGGCGACAGCCGCGCGTTTGATGTGAAGAAGCTGACGTCGTAATCAGGGTTTTTGTACGTCGCCTGCTCATCAAACAAAATTCGCGTCTTTCCATTGGCATGCACCAGCGTCTGATCGTTGCTCTGATTTGACCAGCCACAACAGCCCGTGTCGGGAATCGCCTCGACAATTACGTCTCCGTCCGAGTTCGCATCCAGCACACGATGCAGAGGCTCAGTCAGCGGATCGGCAGTCCATTTACCCGAATCTTCACGATCGCGTGTGCTCGACTTGTAGGCGGGTTCATCTCTGCCCGCGACAAACTGCGTCATCACAAAAAACTTTCCTACCCCATTGTCAGGTGCCCACACCACGCCGATAGAACAACTCTCTTCGCACGCGCCGGTCGTGCAGCGGCACTCTGGCAGCTTTGTCGAAATCAGATCCTCGGGCTTCGCTCCACTCAAGTCCGTCTGCAAAGCCTGCCATGTGGTGGTCACAGAGAGATCGACATCCTCGCGTTGCAATCGCCGTTGCTCATTTGCGAACCAGAACAGGTGATTGCCATCGGCAGACAGGTAGACCATCGGAGCAGACTCCGAGACCGCAAGATTGGACCCAGTCGTGGCAGTCTCATGCTTGATGCCCAGATCGATCGTAGTTGCAACGTGACCATTCCACAGCCAGGCTTTGTGCGGCGATGTGATGTCACTGTCGGCAAGCGGCAACGTCACCACGGGTGCGAAAAGAATCTGCCCTAGATGATTTATCGCGACATTCTGCGGCAACTGCACAGCCTCAGCCGGAACTTTGAGGGTCTGCTTCACCGCAAATGTCGTGGGATCGTATTCGACCATTTCCTCTGGCGTACGCAGCACCCAAAGCCGCTTCGCCTGCGCAAACAATGGCGCCGCCAACAGAACAACACTGACCGTCCATAACACTTTTCGCATGGAAGTTAGTTATACCGCAGAGAGGTACAATGTTGTCTTGCCATGACGACGACTCACCATCCTCGACCAGCCGCAGCAACGGAAATCCCGGCCGTCCCGCTCACTACCGAAGGCTACAGCGTTCTCCATCAGATGATGCGTTTCCGGCGCTCCGCCTGGCGTGCTCTGCCCCAAGCCGAGAAATCAGCCATTGCGAGTGAAGCCTCAGCCGCGTTCTCGACGATGGAGAAAAACGCGGCCGGCCAGTCTGCCCTCTATTCCCTGATAGGCCACAAAGGCGACCTGATGTTGATCCACTTCCGCGAATCGTTCGCCGATCTCAACCAGGCTGAACTCAAGTTGGCAAACCTGCGCCTTAGCGATTATCTCGAAGCAACAACGTCGTATCTTTCGATCATTGAGCTTGGCCTCTACGAATCGACGCTCAAGATTTACAAAGAGCTTACCGATCAGGGCATCGAGCCGCATTCCGACCAGTGGAAGGCTGAGGTCGCTTGCAAGCTCGAGCGCCACAAAGAAGCCATGCGCCCGCGCCTCTATCCGGAGATTCCGCCGCATCGCTACGCCTGTTTCTATCCCATGGACCGGCGCCGCGGCGAAGAAAAAAACTGGTACACGCTGCCCCTCGAAGAACGAGCGCGCCAAATGAACGAGCATGGCCTCGTCGGCCGCCGCTACGCAGGCGAAGTCAAGCAGATCATCACTGGATCGATCGGCTTCGACGACTGGGAGTGGGGCGTCGATCTCTTCGCCGACGATCCGCTCGTCTTCAAAAAGCTGATTTACGAAATGCGCTTCGACGAAGTCAGTGCCGTCTATGCGATCTTCGGCCAGTTCTATGTAGGCGTGCGAGTTCCGGCAGCATCGTTAGAGCAGCTACTGAGCGGAGAATTGCCGAAGTAGCCGTAGCAGAACCCTTTTTCACCACAGAGTCACAGAGAAAACCTTTTGACATGTTTGCCTTTCCCTGTGTCTCTGTGACTCTTGTGGTGAGCCGATTTAAGAATGCGGAGAATTCATGTCTACCCTTGGCCTTATCGAATACAAGGACGCCAGCCCGGAAGTCCGCGCGGTCTATGACGACATCATGGCTACACGCAAGACCGACTGGATTAACAATTTCTGGAAGGCGATCGCGCACGATCCCGCCACGTTGAAGCGCACGTGGGAAGACATCAAGCAGATCATGGCTCCGGGCGCGCTCGATCCGCTGACAAAGGAGATGATCTACATCGCTGTCAGCGTAACCAATCAGTGCAACTACTGCATTGCGTCACATACGGTATCGGCGCAAAAGAAAGGCATGACCGACGCCATGTTTAAGGAGCTGATGGCGGTGGTCGGCATGGCAAATGAGACGAACAAAATGGTGACGGGATATCAGGTGGAGATCGACGAACAGTTCAAACAGGGCCGCTAGTCGTTCGTCGTCATACATTAAGGGCAGCGACGGCTTTCCGGTACTGCTCTATGCTAAAACGAAATGGACCAAGTTGTGAGTAATCACGCAGTCGACGGTGCGGCTGTTCGAAGGAATCCCAAAGAACCTCGGCGGGAGTTACCCTAACGCGGGCAAGCAACGGCCAGCACCCGACTTCTCCGCAGTCCCCACACCCAAGCAAGTAAATGCGCCCCATCTTTCCGAAATAACTGTCCGAGCCAAACTCGCCCAAGAAGTACTTGTCGAGCGGGCCGTACTTGAACCATTCCGGGATCAAGCCGCCATACCCACCAACGGGATCAAAACCATGTTCACGCTCGAAGGTTGAAACAATCTCCGCCAACGAAACGCCATCCACTACGGGAGCAATTGTGTCTGCACCTTCGAATGGCACAATCGCGAAAGATAAGCTGGAAACGTGATTCATACTGCGCTGCTATTTGCGGACCGGGCGCTTGCCTTTCCACTCATACGCTTTCATGTCCACGCGACGGCCGCGGAAGCGCACGCCCTCAGACTCAAGCCTAAGCCGCTGCTCAATCGCCGAATCTCCCCGCAACTTGATCTCTCCGCCGGCGCCCAGCACACGCTGCCAGGGCAATCCAAATCCCAGGCTGCGGCTCAGCACACGCGCCACCAGCCGCGCCGCTCCGGGAAACCCAGATGCTTTCGCAACGCCTCCGTAGGTCGACACTTTTCCTCGCGGGATGGCGCGAATCGCACGCTCGATTTTCAGCCGCATTACGCCGGATTTGTCAGGAGTACTCTCGGCATCTTGAGAGCCGCGGCTTCTTCGCTTCCGTGCTGCCGTTCTCATCGACTATCTGAATCTATCTAAGGGATCGAGAACCGGTGAAACGTGCGTGCTACGCTGCTGTGCGGAAAGCTTCCAGCGCTTCGTACTCCGAGCCATGCACCTCAAACACGGTCAGCAGCTTGGTGACCTGCAGCAGGTCGCCCACGCGCTTGGTCAGGTTCGCCAACTTGATTGTGCCCCCGGCGTTATGGGCAGTCGTGTGCAGCGCAACCAGCGTACCCAGCCCTCCCGAATCGATGTAATTGACCTCCGCCAGGTTGAGCACAATACGCTTGTGGCCATCCGCGATGGCTTTCTTGACCTCATCGCGCAACAGCGAAGACTCGTCGCCAAACACAATCCGTCCATTGCACCCAATGGCCAGAATCCCGTCCACGGTTCGCTTCGTCAATTTCAGTTGCATAAGACCCTTTCTAGCGGCCCACCGGAGACCCGCACCGTCAGCCGCATTCACTCACAATTCAAGATGCACCAGCCTATCGCTTGCCGCGCGCCTTCGCAAGTTAGGTCTTCTCGGCGACCTCGGCGTTCTCTGCGGTTGAAGCTTTTTCCACGCACCCGAGAGGCTCCACTATCCCGTATAATCATTGTTCCCGCTCATGAGTTACACCGTCCTGGCCCGCAAATACCGTCCGCAGAAATTCTCCGAAGTCATCGGACAAGAGCACGTCACCCGCACCCTGCAGAATGCCATTGAGCAGGGGCGCACGGCGCACGGCTACATTTTTAGCGGGCATCGCGGCATCGGCAAAACCACCGTCGCTCGCATTCTCGCAGCGGCACTCAATTGCCGATCGAAAGACAAGCCTGTGCCCGAACCCTGCGGTGTATGCGAATCGTGCACCGAAATTCGCGCGGGCAATTCTGTCGACGTGATTGAAATCGACGCTGCAACAAACCGTGGTATCGACGAAATCCGCGAACTGCGCGAGGCAGCTCGCTATCGTCCGGCCCGCGACCGCTTCAAAATCTACATCCTCGACGAAGCTCACCAGATCACCGATGCCGCCTTTAATGCCCTGCTCAAGACGCTGGAAGAGCCGCCCGACCACATCGTTTTCATGCTCGCCACCACTCAGCCTGAGGACATTCCGCAGACCATTCGCTCGCGTTGCCAGCACTTTAGCTTTCGCGCCGTCAAGTTCGATGACATCGTCGGCCAACTGCGCGATCTCGTCACGCGCGAAAAAATCGCAGCCGACCAAGATGCGCTCGCTTTGCTGGCCGAAGCCGGCGACGGCTCCATGCGCGATGCTCTCTCGATCCTCGATCAGGCAATCGCCTCCGCGAGTGGAAAACTCACTGCCGACTCGGTTCGCAATCTAGTCGGGGCAGCGCCAGCGCATACTCTCGAAGAAGTGATGCAGGCGGTCTACCGCGGTACAAGCGAAGACGTTCTGAAGTTAGTGGACCATTTGATCAGCGAAGGCCACAGCCCTACCCACTTCGCCCGCCAGATGGTGCGTTTTCTGCGTAACGCGACCGTCGCCAAGATCGCAGGCAAGGATTCGGCCTTGCTGCAGATTTCCAGCGAAGAGCGGGAACGCGTCGCGCGCATCGCTGACCTATTCGGCGAAGAGGATCTGACACGGCATTTGCAGATCATGTTGCGCACGCACAACGAGCTTGGCTACAAACAGGAACAACGATTTCATCTTGAACTCGGCTTGCTGAAGATGGCGCATGCGCAAAAATTGCTGCCCATCGAACAATTACTGAGCGATGTCGCTATCACATCGTCTGCACCTGCGCAGCGACCTCCAGCGCGGCCAGCCATCGTCGGCGGAACGTCCGGTTCGGAGCGACGTACAGAACCATCCGCGCGCCCGAATTTTGTTAGCCCCTTCGCCGCCGACTCCGCTCGCAAAGGCACTCCGCGACAAGAAGACTCGGCAGGTCAGCCTACGACGCTTGGTCCGCGCGTCGTTGCTTCTGCCAGCGCTCCCGAGCCAGTCATCATGGGAGCCGCTGCGCCGGCATCATTGCGCGATTCCGAACCCGATGATCAAGACATCGTGAGCTTCGTCTCTGACAGCGCCAAACCACCGGTTACAGAGTCGCTGGCAATGCCTTTGGCATCTGCAAACGAGCCTGCATCCGAACCGCCTGTGCCTGCTGCCGCATCGTCCGAGATTGACAAGGTGCAGGCCGCCGTTCTTCAAGCCCTGGTCGACGGCAATCAACGCATTCTGGCAACGATGCTTTCTGAGGGCGAATGGAGCGTACAAACTAACGAACTGATCATAAAAGTGGCTGAGTCGCAGACGGTTGTGGATATGTCACTAGGTCCAGATGCAAAGCGCTTGGCTATCGCCGCTGCCAGCGGAGTTCTTGGTCGCGCCGTAAAGCTGAAAGTCGTCGCGGGTGTTGCCACCGTCGCTCAGGGAAATAAGCGTAATGGTACTGTGCCACTTGCGTCAGGCCCCGGCGGACGTGGCCGTGCCGAGCAGGATCCGGTCGTCCGCCGAATGCAGGAAAAATTTGGCGCTGCAATTCGCACGGTGATTGACTACAGAGAAAAGCGGTAAGGCGGACGTCGGACCTCAGACTTCGGACGTCAGCCTCTTCGGTGTGCCTTTGAGGTCTCGAAGTCTGAGGTCCGAGGTCCGAGGTCTGAGGTCCGGCTCCGAGAAAGGTTTCTATGGGTGGATTCAATCTGCAAGATCTGATGTCCAAAGCCAAGACGCAGTACGATTCCCTGCAGAAGAAAATGCAGGAAACCGTTGTTGAGGCAGCGTCTGGTGGCGGCACCGTGACCGCCAAAATGGATGGCCGCAAACAGTTGCTCAGCCTGCATATCGATCCCGAAGCCGTTAAAGCAGGTGATGTCGAAATGCTCCAAGATCTGGTCCTAGCTGCGGTCAACGAAGCCGCGCGCAAAGTCGACGCGCAGATGCAATCCACAGTCGGCGGCATGCTGGGGGGTCTCGGAATTCCGGGGATCTAGTGCCCATCGCTTCGCGGCCAACAATTTCATGACTACAATGAAGAATGCCAATATCGTCGCGATTTCTTTCTATGCGTTGATTGTCGTTTCAACATTCGCGCAAGCTCAATCCACCAACTCATCTCATCAAGAGGCATCTGTGACCATGCATGCTAGAGGCCCGTTTGATGTAAAGGTAACGCCGCAAGATGACAAATCCGCCGACGCCAAGCTCGGCCGCATGGCTCTCGACAAGCAGTACCACGGCGATATCGAAGGGACCGGTGTTGGTCAGATGCTCACAGCAGGCACCGATGTCAAAGGCTCCGGCGCTTACGTTGCCATTGAGAAAGTCACTGGAACGCTCAAAGGCCGAAGCGGCAGCTTTGTCTTGCAACACACGGGAACCATGAGCGGCGGACAGTTTCACCTAAACGTCACGATCGTGCCGGACTCGGGCACTGGCGAACTTGTGGGAATCTCCGGGAAAATGACGATCAACATCGCTGATGGGAAGCATTCCTACGATCTTGAATACACGCTGTCTGCAGCGCAATAAGATGCTGCCTTATGTTCAAGGCTTGTCATCCTTCGAAGCGAAGGATCCATACATTTCTCTCGCTGCTGGCAAAGTTGCATAGGTTTTTCGCTACGCTCAGAATGATAAGTCTGTCTCAGGAAAACACGCATGTCCAAATTTGCCGAACCGATGTCGCGCCTGATTGATGAGTTGAAGAAACTCCCTGGCGTTGGTGCAAAGAGCGCGCAGCGGTTGGCGTTTCACATTCTGCGATCGAGCGACGAGGATGCCGATGCTCTCGCCACCGCCGTGCGCGACGTGAAAGCCAATCTGCGGCTCTGCTCCGTCTGCAACAACATTACCGACGTTGATCCGTGCGTTTACTGCACCAGCGCTACACGCAACCAGCGATTGGTGTGCGTGGTCGAAGAGCCCACCAACATCGCTGCAATCGAAAAGACTAAGCACTTCAACGGCGTCTTTCACGTGCTGCACGGAGCGATCTCGCCGCTGCACGGCGTCGGTCCAGAGCAGTTGCGCATCGCGAACCTGCTCACTCGCGTCGAAGCGGGCAATGTGGACGAGCTCATTCTTGCGACCAATCCTACGGTCGAAGGCGAAGCCACTGCCGTTTATCTGTCGCAGCAACTCAAGCGTGCGGGAGTGAAAGTGACGCGGATCGCGATGGGAATTCCGGTCGGAAGTGATATTGAGTACACCGATGAAATTACAATGCTCAAGGCGATGGAAGGAAGACGGGAGTTGTAGAGCTTCACTTCTTGTTTTGTCCGCAGCAGCCTCATCAGATTCTCTCTGCTCACAAAAGCTTTTGTCATTCCGACCGAAGGGAGGAATCTGCTGTTTGACAGCAGCATTGACACTGCAAGCGAAAGCAGATTCCTCGCCGCGAAAATCGTGGTTCGGAATGACAACGTTGGATAGAGTTTCAAATGGAGTTATTGCTCGACGAGATCATTCTCCAGAAAGACATTCGTCTCTTCGTCGTTCCGCGTGAGTCCCTCGGGCAACGTGCCGCGGTTGTATTCCGCCATACGGTTCTTCCATTTAAGAAAATCCGTGATGCTCTGCGGCTCAATGCGTACTTCGACGCGGCGCAGGCTCGCCAGCAATAAGTTCATCTCGCAGCGGAATCCTGCGGCAGTGCGCAGGTTCTTCTCCGAAGCCTGGACGATTTCGATGCTTCCGCGACGATACTCGAGCAATCCCCAACCTGCGGGCAATTCCTCAGTCTTTATTAATGCTGGCGGAGTGAAGTAGAAGCGTTCGCTGCCGACTCCTTTTTCTGGCTTCTGGCGAAACGGCTTGGCTCGGTCGGCGAGGAAATCCGCGCGTGTGACTTTGCATTCCACGAGCACGGAATGACACGCCTGCTTCCATCCAATCGCGTCGGGCATTTCTCCGCTGACGCAGGCTTGCTCGGAGAGCACAACTCCGCAGCGATAAGAGCGCAGCCAGCGAACGGCTTTTTCGACGAATTGAGCGTGAGTCATAACCGCGGCTTTCAGTTTCGGAGACTGTATTACGGAACCTTTGACATTCTTATCGCTGCGCGAAGCGCCAGGAAGTAACTGTGTAGTTTCGCTAGTTTTGAAAAGTTTTAGTACCAAAGCGAGGGCGAATATATGGCACTGACTACCTAGGCTCGCTTGCTGGGCGGACTACGACCGGCCGGCGCAGCACGGTTTCCAACAAATATCTTTCGGCGGCGATGGTTTGGGCGGTGGGGCTGCCGGGGAGGTATCCGTCGGCAGAGATGATAAGGGCTTCGTTCTTTCCGAGAGTCGGCGGTTTGCGAAGAAAACCATTCGTGCGCCGCGTGCGACTGGGAGGTTTCCCGGCCTCGTTTGCGATTTGTGACTTTTCAATTTGAATTCGGCGGATGTGGCCGTCGTGGGCGGCATCCAAAGCATTGGCCAGCCGAAGGATCGCGGAGAGACGAATGATCAACCTTTGCTCATTGGGGAGCAAGTCGCGGAATGCTTTGTGGCTGGGGATGGGCAAAGCTCCGCAGTGAAAGCGGGCCACGACGGCGGCGCGCTGCATAGTTTCCTCGCTCCATCCAAGGGGCGCGCCGTGAGCTTTGATCAGTTCGCGTGACGCCTTATGGTGTCCCTTGTTCCCGGTTGACTTGCCGACATCATGCAGCAAGGCCGCTGCGTAGAGGCTGGACCGGGCTTCCACGCCGCTACCGTTTGTCGTCTCTGGCGCAGTACCCAGCAACCGTATTTTGCCGAGGCCATCGTAGAGTTCAAGCGCCAGGCGGGCAACGCGCTCGGAGTGAGCGAAGTCGGGATCGAGTACCTTCGCCCAAAGCTTCAGGCGGCGTGTGGCAACCTCCTGTATCTGTTTGCCTTGCGGCAGGCCGACGCGCCAGACGTTCCACAGCGAATCGGGGCCGATGGTCTTCTCTCGATATTCTTCGATCCGCTTCGTTCGCTCCTCGACGATGCGCTCGTGCCACGCTTTGCGTGAATCCTGATCGGGAAAGATGCGATGCGAGAGCGCAGCGGCCCAGAGCACGTCGAGATCGTGGACCTCGCCGAGCAGATCCTGCATGTGCTTCAGGTCTTTGCTCCAGGTCTGATGTTCGACTGGAAGGAAATTCTCGACAATGTAGCGGAAACGCTTGATGCCGATGCGCAGCGTGTGCAACGCGACTTGCGAGCGGTTGCGCATGGCGCGGATGTGCAGTTCGCGGGCGGCGGTCCAGCGCTCGAGGGCAAGATGCTTGAAGACCGCACTGCCGGGGCGGATATGGGCCGCACGCAGAGGCAGGGTCTTGCTCCACTGGCGCCATTGCTTGCAGTCGAATTCTTCAAGTGCGGCACGAGCTTCGCGCTTCTGTTCGGTCTCGCGGTGGCGGAGGATGGCGAGAAGGGTGAAGGCTGGGTCGGAGTTTGTTTCGGCAGTTGCAGGAGCTGCGTCTGGTGTTTTCCCAGAGCTTTGTTCTGCTGCCGGGGTAGCGGGCAGGAGTGCCCGCTCCACACTTCCCTTCTCAATTCCCTTCTCAATTCCCCTCTCAATTCCCTTCTCACTTCTCTCTTCACTTGCCTGCGCGGGTTTCTCTCGTCTTACATCGGGCTCTCGTCCTACATCGGGATGGAGCTTTTCGATCCACTCCATCATGATCTGGACGTCGCGCAACTCGCCGAGGCGCTGGAAGAGGCGCTTGCCAGCTTTCTTCATGGCCTTCCAGTTGGGGTCGGGATCCATGGCCATCAATCCGTCGGCCATGGAGCGACAACGGCGCAGCGAGACACGCAGATCGTGCACGGGATCGGCGCTGAAGTCGGCGGAGACGTGGTCGCACTCCTCCAGCACTTGCAGCATCCAGTAGCGCAGGCCAGTGGTTTTAGTAGTGGTCTTCACGTTTTGCGTTAGGTCGCTCCGCGAACATTCTACTGAAAGAATACGCTCCGTCGTTGGTCTGGGGGGATCCCCCCCTCCCCCTCGATCATTGGAATCATCGATATGCGGCGATTTTGCAAAATAATCTATGGCGCTCAATCATTTGCGGGCAAAATCTTGAGCCTACAAGAGTTACCCCGACAATTTCGTTAGCGATTTTTTCCTGATCATGAACTGATTCTCTTTGAGAGGCAAGGTTGGATGTCACAATGCTCTGTGGAAAGGCGTCTCTTCGGTCTAGCTGGGTAGTGGGGCTTTAGCGTGGAGATGATTTGGGCAAGGAAAAAGGGCCACACTCTTTTAGAGTCTGGCCCACGTTTTCGCCGCATCGCTTGGTTCTGAGTGACCATCGGGCGTTAGGAGTTGGGCGAGTGATTTTGCGCTCTAACATTTTCAGCGAGTCTTTGAGGTCTTCCACATCCTCCGCAAAGTGGCGGACGTTCTGGTTCTCGTCACAGGTGACTCGGATTTCATCCCCGCCATGAAGGTTGCTCGACGCGAAGGAATGAGAGTTTACCTAGAACACATGGGTCGCGGTGTCCTCCGTGGCCTGAAAGCCCATGCCGATATTGTTCTGTAACGCAATCTATTAGCCAAGCGTGGTTAGGCGTATCCATGCTATGCCCCCACTACCGTCTAGCTGAAAAACTGCCCACTCAAGCCAAAAGCGGGCTTTGAGTGGCCCACCCCGTCGGCTGAAAATCTAAAAGTTAGGAATAGATTCGGTGGAAGAACGTCGAAAGCCCCTCCAAATCCCAGAGAGAATCAATAGAACACACCCTACACAGAGGGCTATGGTGGTAACGTTCATGGCCACAGCCTGCGTCTGGTTAGATGGTTCTAAGCGTTTTAAGGTCCGACCGGCCGGAAGAAGATGAAAGTGATCAACGGCGGAACTGAAGAGAAAAATTGTCCCCAGCAACATCCTACCCCAACCAAACCGAGGTTTCGGTCGAGGGCTTCCCTTTGCAAAAGATAGTGCGCGCCGTCCTAGGTTGAACAAATAAATGGCGAAAGCCAAAAACAGAAGGTAGCCCAATAGGATCCAAAAACTTCTGTTATGGCCACCCGCGAATCCTCGGGTGAGGCCGACAAAGATTCCTCGAATGAGCAGGAGTGCAAAACCGTATCCAGCGATGACAGACAGCCAACCTAGGAGCTGAACGACACGATGTTTCGCATCCATCGGAACCTCTTGCCCGGCCAATTTTAGCGGAATGGGTATCATCTCGCGAGATTTGCCCGGCGATACTAGATCGTACAGATTAAAGACGTCAAACCCAACCGTAAGCTTTAGGTACTGCCTCAGTTTGCTTGCTAGTGATTACCCTTGCGGGCTTTGCGAAATCTTAGCGTTCTTAGCGGTCAAAATGCTCTTTACCGCAAAGATCGCGAAGAACTGCCGCAAAGAACGCAAAGATAAAGGCGCGCACAGAATACGAAATTGAGACACTACTTAAGCTAGAGTGAATTTCTTCCGGTTGCCGACAAACGCCCAAAGTGCTCTTACCATTTTCGTTCCAAGCGCGTTGTTGATTCCCTGCCTAGTGTGCAGGGTTCCGTCTCACCGCTTGGACACCGCCTAGGCACGTTTTACAAGCCGATTTGCCGGTACCGATTCCAGGGCAACTTCCTCGAGCCTATTTCTGGATAGCGCATCGTGGACCGACCATGATCCAGCAACGACATAGACCAAGCGGTGGCATGGCAATCAGCGAGGGGACAAACTGTCAGCCTTCTCTTGAAGTTCGGACCAGCGTGCATAGAGCGTATCCAGATCTTTTTGTGCAGCTTCCATTTCAGCGTGAGCGACAACGAGCCTGGGTCCGTCACTGGCAATCGCAGGGTCCTCCAGTGCAGCCCGTTTGCTTTGTAGCTGCTGCTCCGCGTCCGTAATACGCTGCTCAATGCCGGCATATTCGCGTGCTTCTAAGTATGAGAGCTTCTTTTGTGCTTGTACCGGCGGAGCAGAAGAACCGGGAATAGGCTGCGATGAGATCTCGACTTGGTTCCGGACGCGCTTGCGTTCTGCCTGCCACATTTCCCATTGCCCGTAGTCCGCAAAGCTTGCCGCACCGCCCTGACCATCGAAGCCAAGTACGACGGTGGACACGCGATCCAAGAGGTAGCGGTCATGCGTGACCAGGACGATAGAACCGCGGAATTCGAGCAGGCTCTCCTCGAGGATTTCGAGGGTAGGGATGTCGAGATCGTTGGTGGGCTCATCTAGCAGAAGAATGTCGGCGGGCTGCAGCATGAGCTGAGCAATCAGAACGCGGGCGCGTTCGCCTCCGGAAAGCCGCTCAACGGGTTGGTCGAGTTGTTCGCCGCTGAACAGGAATTTGGCGGCCCAGGATGCGACGTGAATAACACGATCCTGATAGACGACGGAGTCTCCTTCGGGAGCGAGCGCACGGCGCAAGGTCAAGCTCAGATCAAGCCGGCGGCTCTGGTCGAAATACACAGTGCGCAACCAGTCCGCGCGCCGAATTTCGCCGCTCGTCGGAACCACTTCGCCACGCAGCATGCGCAAAAATGTTGTCTTGCCGCTGCCATTAGGCCCGACCACGCCGACGCGAATCCCCGCGGAGATGATAAAGTTCAGTCCTTCGAACAATGTACGATTCCAAATTTCGCAAGTGACATCCTGCAATTCGATCAACCGCTTGGTCTTTCGATCGGTTGCTGAAAAATCAATCTGAGCTGTGGCGCTGCGGGTTCTGGCATTCAAGCCGGCCAGTTCGGTTATCAGCTCGCCGGCTTTATCGATGCGGGCCTTGGATTTGCGTGTACGCGCTTTTGCTCCTCGTCGCAGCCACTCAATCTCAGAGTGGACAAGGTTTTCCAGAGCCTCCTGACGCTTCGATTGAGCATGGAGGAATTCTTCTTTCTTTTCCAAGAAGTCGGTATAGCTCCCGTGCACGCGCAGTAAACCCTCGGGATACACCCGGTTGAGCTCCGCCATGTCGGTTGCAACATTCTCGAGAAAGTAGCGGTCGTGGCTTACAATCACGCAAGCAAACGCCGCCCGCTGCAGCAGATCTTCGAGCCACTCAATTCCGGCAAGGTCCAGATGATTCGTGGGCTCATCGAGCAGCAAGACATCAGGCGCCTGAACCAGCGCCTCGACGATGGCCAGCCGTTTCTGCCAGCCTCCGGATAATGAGGCGGCCTCCACCTCGAGATCCTCAAAGCCCGCTCGGCCTAAAGTCTCGGCAAAGTGGGTGCCATGCTCGCCGTCGGTTGTTAGCGAGCCTTGCATCGCACTCTCGACGACAGTCCGGACGCTCGATCCAGGGACGAACCTCGAATCCTGTTCCACGTAACTGAGTTGCAAGCGCTTCCGTACTGCCAGGTCGCCGCTGTCCGGCTGTTCCGTCCCGGCCAGAATTCGCAGCAGTGTGGATTTTCCGGAGCCGTTGGGACCGATCAGGCCAATTCGGTCGGCCTCCGAAACGGTGAAAGAGACATCCTCGAAAAGCGGCTTTGCTCCAAATGCTTTCGTGATGTTTTGTGCGTTAATGATCGGCGGCAACGGACAAGTCCCCCAACAGTGTTGAGGTTATCAAGAAATACCGACGGATGGGCTGAGACATGACGAATGAAAGAATCGCCGTGCGCAATCAATCAGGGCCGGCTCCGCGGATAAAGGTGCAAGGCGAGAGGCTAAAAGTGTAGTCGACCTCCACGGCGCACCGCGACCTATACGAAGATTTCACCGGGCAAAGCGGTCAACGTCCGTGTAGCGAGAGTGTTTTGCACAAACCGCTTGGGTTGCTCCCCGTCGGATGCGTCCACTCGCTTGCGCTCGATCCGTAACTTCAGAGCGCATTCAATCTGTCGCAACTCGATAACTTCGGCACCTGCCACTAGTGTCGTGGCGCGGCCCTGCGCCCCGGCACGTCCTGTGCGGCCGACGCGGTGAATGAAATCCTCGGCAATCTTCGGCACATCGTAGTTGATGACGTGAGCCACGTCGTCCACGTGCAAGCCGCGTGAAGCGATGTCGGTGGCCACCAGCACTTGGAATTGCCCTTCCTGAAAACCGCTCAAAGCTTTGTTGCGTTGGGCCTGCGAGCGGTCACCGTGAATCATCGTGGCATTAAAACCATCACGTACTAGCGATTTGGTAATTCGTTCGGCGCCCCGCTTGGTGCGCGCGAAGATCAGCGTCTGACCGGATTCGGCGTAGAGCAACTGCCGCAGGATGTCCATTTTCTCCGCAGGCCGTACTTCGTATGCAGTGAGTTGTACGCTCTCTGCCGGCTTGAGCACTGATCCCAACGCTACTCGGACCGGTTCGCACATGTATTCATGCACCAGGTGGGCGACAGATTGTTCCAATGTTGCTGAAAAGCACAACGTTTGCCTGCGGGTTGGAAGCAAAGCCAGAATGCGCCGGATGGCGGGCAGAAATCCCATATCGAGCATGCGGTCGGCTTCATCGAGAACCAGCAGTTCAATGCGGCGTAAGTCTGCCAGACTGCGATCAACGAAGTCCTGCAGGCGCCCGGGAGTTGCGATGATCGGTCCACGGCCACCGCGGAGACTTTGTATCTGGGGCTTCTCCGACACGCCGCCAATTACTAACGCCGCTTTCTGCATGTTCTTGCTGCGTAATTGCTCATATTGCTCGTGGACTTGCATCGCCAGCTCGCGCGTGGGCAGCAAAATCAGTGCATTTGCCTGGCGGGAGGGTTTTCGCTCTAGCATCTCGATCAACGGAATCAGAAAGGCGAGCGTCTTGCCTGTGCCGGTCTGGGCTGTTCCGATTACGTCTTTGCCTTCGAGAGCCGATGGAATCGCGCCCTCCTGGATAGGGGTTAAGGTTGTAAAGTTTGCTGCCGCCAGCTTCTGCTGCAATGCAGAAGACAGGCGCAGTTCTGAAAATGTAGTCATTCGATTTTGTTTTCTCTGGAGAGGCCTTCTCACACACTTGGACACACATCGAGGCTGCTAGGCCGCTCACGTTCTATTTGAATTTTGGCGCTGAGTAAAACGGTGGGCAGGAAAAGCGGAGATAAAGCTGGTTCAACTAGGGAACCACCGCGAGACAAGCAAACCGAGTAAAAGCGTCAGAAACAGTATAGCAGAAGCAGATTTTGCATCTTCGCCTTTCGCGTTCCGCCTGACGTTCGTATCCGTATCACGGGCACTTGGACACTGCCCAGTCACGTTTCACAAGCCGATTTTTCAAGACCGATGGGATGCGACGATTGTGTTTTCAACCGGCTCAAACACGATTGACGAAACATTTCCACTGGCTGACTTGCTGCGCAGAAAGCGATTCATTGGTTCGGAATAGAGATTTGCGACCACAGCACCCAACAATCCTGAAACTAAAACGACGGAGACGAACAAAACGGGTACCAAACGTAGGGGCTTACCCGCGCGAAGGAAGAAGGCAAAAAAAGTGAACACTACGAACATATGCGTGAGATAGATTTCGTAACTGTACCGGCCAATCCTCAACAGCGGTGCGAGCACGCGCGGACTTCTCCATTGTGTCTGTGTAGTGACAGCTATGAACATGCATGTCCCCACACCAAGTAGCGTGAAATTCAGCCCTGTATTGCCAAGCCAGCCGCGATAAGCCTGCCAGGAAAATATGAGACTTCCAGACACGATCGCGGTGCCGCCGATGCCAAGACTCCAGAGCGCTCGGCGCGAGAAGCGTCTGCGTGAAACGATCAAGGCTGTGAGGCAGCCCAACGAGATTCCTTCCATGCCCCCAAGATAGGAATATTCTTCAGCGATCTCGCTGCCATGAGCAAATACGGTGCGGCCGAATGGACCAAGGACAATGAAGACGACGAGTACCGCGGGAAAGACTACGCTGCGACCGAATAATCTCTTGCCACTGAGCAGGAGGCAAGCCAAAGGGAAAAAGAGATAGAACATCTCCTCTACAGAAAGTGACCAGAGGATGTCCCAATTGCCGGGAAGATATCCACGGTGGATCTCCAATTCGTTAACGTGGAATGTGAATGCGGCAAGAAGAGCACGGCCAATGCCTCCGGTATCTGCAGTGACAACGTAATTTTCAACGTGCCCGAAATGCAGAGTACAGAGAACCGCAAGCAGGAGGAACAATAATGGCGCGATACGCGCAAACCGAAACAGGTAGAAACCACGGAGAGAAACACGGGATAGCGAGCTCCAGCGGCGGATCGTGATGGATGTGATGAGAAATCCAGAGACGACGAAAAACATTTGTACGCCGAGTTGGGCATTCCAGACGAGAACGTGTACGAGCTGCGCAGGCAGAAGCTTGGTATAGGGCACGTCCGCGCCGAGCAAACGGATGTTAATGTGGTTCATCAAGACGAAAAAGATGGCAAGACCACGGAGCAGGTCGATGCCATCGAGGCGCTTCCAGATAATGATGTGGGATGTGGAATCCGCAAAAGCCACATCACATTGTGCACCAAAGCTATGAGGGACGATGCCGCGGTTGCATCGCATGAAGCTTCATTGTTACCGCAAGGCCGCTCGTCGGCGGGCTGGCCCACCTTGGTTTCCTTCCTACCTCGCCGTTCCATGAATCATTCTCCCCGAAGCAAAATAATATGCCTTCAGTTACCGTCTTTCGCGATCAATCGGCGGTTTAGATGGGGAGTGCTGCGGAGTTGGCCCGTGCTGAGTTCACACTTCTGTCGCGGAGCGGCACCACAAGTTGGGCATTGGACGGCCAGTATCTGTTTTGGGCTGAGTTGCTTTCTCATTAAAACCTCCCAATGCCAGAAGAGCGATTTGCTGACCACCGTCGGAAACCTCAGGGAAGCACCATACTTCACGCAGGAGCTAGCCTTTCGTGACAACGGACATTGGTCGACTTTGCAGAAAGGCACTGATAAGTGCGCTATTTATTTGCAAGCCGCCGTTGTAGTAGACGAAGCCTTTCTTTTTGAACGCACTCATAAATTTACTTACCCTTGCGCGTGTGGTACCAACCATCTCCGCGAGGGTTGCTTGGCTCACCTTCAGGGGATTCTCTGGCTTGGATTCCTTGGTTATCTGCCCAAACAGCAATAGAACCCGTGCCAGTCGCTTTTCGCTAAAATTGAAGAATTGATCTGCAAGGTCTTCCTCGACTCGAATAACGCGAGACAGCAGATATGCATTAAGCAACTCTGCAAACTTCCGGTCTCGCTTGAGAGCGCGAAGCGTGCTCTCCTTCTGCAAGCGAGTGATATTGGATGGGCCAATTGATCTCGCCGTGTACATCCTCAGAGATTGCCCTCCCAAACAGCCTTCGCCAAAAAAGCTACCGCGTGGCAGGACGGCGATTATCGCTTTTTTGCGACGAGTAGCCGCCATCGTGAGTTTCACCGTACCGCTCTGGATATAGAAAACCGCATCGGCTTTATCACCTTGCGAAAAAATGATCTCGTTGTCTCGGTAGCTCCGCACAGTCATCGCAGAACGGAATTTCTTGTAGAAAACTGTGGAACTGAAACCGAGAGTTTGATTCGCCATTGATCCCCTTGACACGATCAATTCGCTCGGGAATACGCCCCCTGTTTAGAAAAAATAAATCATATGGCTCGGGAATCCAGCTTGGCTGGTCAATAAAGGTCATACACAATTGCACACAGTATCTACGTGGTAAATCTCGGGCAAACTGCTCTGACGCCAAGGCTCCGCATGGTTGCGCGGCCAATTCGCAACGGAAGTTCGGTTTCCCTGCCAGCCTCAATCACGTACTCCTAGATTCCGGCTTTTCCTACTCTGCCGTATTAGGGCGGGCTGGCTCACTCTAGTTTCCTTGCTGTTACACGAAAGAGGGCTGGCTGTGATCCCTCAAGACGTTGTACCGTCGCGAACCGGAGCGCGGCTGATAGGCGGAGCGTAGCCGAGGCTACCATGGGGACGATGAAAGTTGTAGTAGTCGAGCCAAGGGGCAAGTTGTT